>ERZ773224.1048-NODE-1048-length-36118-cov-7.747830_pt1 | contig 36118 bp, 58 predicted proteins | sample MGYA00580526_ERZ773224 | MGnify/ENA primary metagenome ERZ773224 (study PRJEB29015, sample SAMEA2737743) | human gut metagenome | biome: human gut; feature: human-associated habitat; material: faeces | place: China | collected 2012 ... | reverse complement strand
GAAACATGGGAGGGCTGGACCGTCTCCACGGAATATCCGGGATACCGCTACCATGACGTCCAGGACAACAAGGGCCGGACCCATCGGGTCTACCGCCCAATCTTCACAAGCCCGGAGCAGGAGGCCGCCGTGCATGAGCAGGTCAAGCGAGAACTCACCGCCCTGATGACCGACTTCTACCGCAAATATGGCCGCCTGCCAGGCGAACCGGCAAACCCCGCCGTGGCGGGCTGAATAAACGAAAGGAGCTAACTATGAACATTGATTTTAACGAAATTGTCCAGCAGAAGCTGGCACAGATGGAGGCCGAGGGCGTTATCCAGAAGAAGATTGAGGACGCCCTGGAAAAGTCCATCATGGACGCTATTGATTCCCAGCTGGGCAGCTACTCTTTCAAGAATGCCCTGGGCAAGCAAATGGAGGACGGAATTTCCCAGGTGGCCAAGGACTGCGGTCTGAGTGCCTATAACGGTTTTGTTGCCGAAAAGGTAAAGGCCATTCTTTCCGGCATCGTATCTGACGACCTGAGCAAGAAGATTGAAACCGCCGTGAGCGGCGTCCTGGTGCAGCGGTACGAGGGCATTAAGCTGTCTGACGTCTTCAAACGCTACCGGGAGCACGTCATGGACAGCACGGACGATTCCGAGAAGGAAGACCGGCAGGAGTTCACCATGGAGCTGGAAATCAACGAGAGTTACACCGGCAGCTTTACATACTACACTTGCAAGTTCTGCCCAGAGCCTGAATATGACGCAGACGATTATGATGCCGTCGAAGTCCGTTTCTCCCAATACAGAAATGAGCAGACCACTTCCATCAGCAGCCTGACCATTGGCGGCCTGGATATGTCCAAGACCTTGAAATTCCGCTGTCTGGACCCGTTCGACCAGTTCCTTGTAAATCTGTTCCTGAACAAGACCGAGATCATCTTGGACGCTGACGCTGCCGAAGACGCTGCCGAAGACAACGCCTACATCGACTATTAAGGAGGTCACTATGAACATGACCGTTATTGCAACCACCGCAATCATCTGCGCCACTCTGGTACTTCTGTGCTGGATGGGAGGCGGTAAGAAATGAGAGGGATTGACGCCAAGGCCCTGATCCAGCTGAAAGCCACCCGGCACCGGCTGACGGCGCAGCAGTACCGGACCCTGCGGGGTCAGGTGCTGGCCGGGGAACCGGATACAGCCATGAAGGGGCTGCGGAAACTTTTGACGATGGAGGGAGAAAGGAAATGACAGACCAACAAATTATTCACAGCCTGAGCTGCTGCAATGCTGACGCTGGCAACGGTTGCGAGGACTGCGATATGGACGGAAAGCCTAACTGCGTTTCCAGTCTGCGCACGATGGCCGCCTGCCGCCTGGACGAGCTTTCCAGAGCCGTGGAACAAAAAGGCAATGTTTCACAGGAAACCGCAAGTTCCCAGGAGGAAACGCCGGAAACCGGGGTGCAATTGGAGCCGGAGCGGGCAACCGAGTATATTTCCATCAGTGTGGCGGAATACCACTGTTTGACCAAAGCGGCCACCATGCTGGAGGTTATCCTTGCCGCCGACGAGTACGACGCCGAGAAGGTGGTGCGGTCCTGCCGGTCCGTCATAGAGGATATGCACCGGATTGCGGAAGGACGTGAGGACCAATGACCCTGCAAACCTACGCCGTCAATATTCTGGGCACAAAGTCCAAGTATCAGCTGCATATCCCCGGCAGGCTGCCCGGCCTGAATGAGTACACCAACAAATGCCGGACAGACCCCCGGGCCGGTGCCCGGATGAAGCGGGACGCCCAGGAGGGCGTCATGTGGCAGATCATCGCCCAGATGCGCCAGTGCCATTTTGAAAAGCCGGTTTTCCTTCTGTTCCCCTTCTACGAGAAGGACCGGCGACGGGACAAGGACAACGTTTCCAGCTTTGCCCGGAAGGTGATCCAGGACGCCCTGGTGGAATGCGGATGCCTCCAGGACGACGGCTGGGACTATGTGACCGGCTACATGGATACCTTCCTTGTGGACGAGAAGTGCCCCCACATTGAGGTGGCATTTATCGAGCAGGAGGTGGCACAATGCAAGCCATGACCCGCAAAGAGCTGGCCCAGATCAAGGGCACCGTGCGGCAGGTGCTGACGGAATGCCCCGTCACCCGGGCCGACGACAACGCCCTGTATTATCACGTCTGCAAGCGCCACGCCCAGCGCATCGGCGTGGACCTGCACGCCGTCCACTTCTCCACCGTCTTCCTGGGCAACCCGCTGCGGTTCCCCAAGTATGAAAGCGTGGTAAGGCTGCGCCGCCTGACCCAGCGCCAGGAGCCGGAGCTGCTGGCCCCAGGCACCGCCGCCAACCGCCGCCGGAAAGAGGCCGACATGGTGGAGCTGGCCCGGAAAGGAGGGCTGCCGCAATGATCAATCCGAACACCTATTACACCGTCCAGGCCTGGATGGTCAACGACCTTGGCCTGAAAGGAAACGAGCTGGCCCTGTATGCCATTATCTACGGCTTTTCCCAGGATGGGCGCAGCGAGTTCGTGGGCAGTATCTCCTACATACAGGAATGGCTGGGATGCAGCAGGAATACAGCAATTAAGACAATGGCCGGGCTGGTTGAAAAGGGCCTGGTCAAGAAGAAAATAGCGGCCAACGGAATCGACTGCAATGCATATAAGGCTCTTCCGAATTTCCCAGATGGTAGTGCAAAATCTGCACCAGGGGTAGTGCAAAATCTGACAGAGGGTAGTGCAAATTCTGCACTGGGGGTAGTGCAAAATTTGACAGGAGGTAGTGCAAATTCTGCACCCAATAATAATATTTATAATAATACTAATAATTATACAGATAAAGAGAGTATAGGCGGCGCTGCTGCGCCTGCCTCCCCTCCCCAAAAAGGGAAAGCAGAAAAAAGTGAACCTGTCAAGCACCGGCACGGAGAGTACAAGAACGTGCTTTTGACCGACGAGGAGCTGGACAAGCTGAAAGAGCTTTTCCCTACTGACCTGCAAGAGCGCATCGAGCGGCTGAGCGAATACATAGCCAGCACCGGCAAGAAGTACAAAAGCCACTATGCCACCATCCGGGCCTGGGCCAACCGGGACAGCAAACCCGCTGCCAGCCCCCAACCCCGTGGCGGGTATACCGGTCCCATAGGTCCTAACGGCGTCCACCTGGACCCCACCAAGAACGACCTGGACGGGCTATTCTGAGCGTTTCCTGTGAAACACTCGAAAAATTGTGAAACAGGAGTGATACCGAAATGAGCGACAAGGAAAATCAGGAGCTGCGGGACCTGCAGCGCAGGCTTCAGAAGCAGCACGGCATCCAGCAGCCGGAGCCGGAAATGCCCCGCCTGGGGGAAATCCTGATCGACATGGTGGCGGCCAACGCCGCCGCCAAGGCGGAGACCGAAACCGAATACCTGGCCGACGACGGCCTGCTGCACTGCAAGGTCTGCGGCGGCAAGCGGCAAACCATCATCACCCCGCCCTTTGAGGGTGCCCTGCCCCGGACGGTTCGCTGCTGGTGCCAGTGCCCCACAGAGTACGACCGGCTGAAAGAGCAGGAAAAGCAGGTCCAGATTGAGCAGCGCCGGTCCGTCTGCTTCCGGGGCACCGAGGAGCTGACCCGCTGCACCTTTGACCAGGACGACGGTACCGGCCACCCGGAGCTGATCGCCGCAGCCAAGCGGTACGTGGAGCAATTCCCGGACCGTACCAAGGACGGCATGGGTCTGCTGTTCTATGGCCCGGTGGGCACCGGCAAGACCTTCCTGGCCGGGTGCATTGCAAATGCCGTCATTGCCCGGGGCTACAAGGTCAAGCTGGCCAACTTCTCCACCCTGGCGGACGAGATATGGAGCGCCCCGGACAAGGCGGCCTATATTGCCGACCTGGCCAGCTATCCGCTGCTGATCCTGGACGACCTAGGGGCGGAGCGGAAAACCGAATACATGATGGAAATGGTCTACAAGGTCATAAATGCCCGCTATGTGGCGGGCTTGCCGGTGATCGTCACCACAAACCTGACCCCGGACGAGCTGACCAAGGCCGCCGACGTGACCGCCGCCCGGACCTATGACCGACTGATTGAAAAATGCCTGCCCGTGAAGGTAGACGGCAAGAGCCGCCGCCGTGCCGCCGCTGCCGACACCTGGGGGGCCATGAGACGACAACTGGGATTGGAGGGAGCCTGATATGGATGAAAAAGAAATCCGGGGCATTATCGACGCCAGCGTGAACGCTGCCGTGGAGAAGCTCCAGGCTCTGGGTATGCTGCGGGACAATAGCATGACCGCCTACGAAAAGACGGAAAAGCTCCTGCGGAAGTACCCGGACCTGAAAGCCGCCGGTACATTCTACGCCAACCGGGTGGCGGCGGAAATCGACCGCTGTCTGGCCGACGCAGCCAGCGATCCCTATGTGGACGTTATTCGGCTGTACTATTTTCAGGGCTTGAAAAATTCGGCCTGCGCCCGGGCCATGAACTGCGGAGAACGCACCTGCCGCCGCTACCGTGTGGCCCTGGTACAGCAGTTCTCCACCCGCCTGGCATCGGATGAATTCATCCGGGAGCTGCTGCTGTAGGAGGGGCCGGGAATGTGCAAAATTTTGCTTGTGGTGCTTGTGATCATCGCAGGCACTATGCTGATTTCAATCTTGGCAATTGTTGGCTTTGGCACGGCGTATCTTTGCGCCTTGATGCTCCAGGACGTTATGAAAGCAGTTGAGGAAACGAGGCGGCAAGAATGAAAGCATGGAAAGTTCGGGACCCAAACGAATGGTGTGCAACCATTGTCTTTGCTGAGACAGCTGGAAAGGCCAGAGCCCTTGCAATGCACACGGAGACCTGCGAGGACCTGAGTTTTACAGATATTCAGGTCCTCCGTGAGAAAGCGGCGGATAAGTATTACACTCCGGGGAAGCTGGAAATGGACTGGTACAATGCTGCGGACCGTGTGGCCATGGTAAAGGATTTAGGTTTTTCCTGCGACCCTTATGAGTTGACGGACCATGTTTTTTGTGACCAGTGCCCTGCAAAAGAATGGTGCGGGGAATATCAGGATCATGTGTCTGGGGAGGTGCCGCTATGATTTACCTACAGGCCCAAATGGATGGAATGCAGGAAGAAACACCGGAAACTGAACCGAAAAAGCCGGAACCCTTTGGGGGCGGGATTCCATTCCCCGGAAAGAACGTGAGCGCCGGACAGGCGGTGGGAATCGTGAAATGGCGAATGGATGACCCGACGGTGCCCATCTGGGCAAAGGTCAGGGCCATTGAAAAAGTGGCTGGCTTTCCAACGCTGAACGGGATCACCAAGGACGAGCTGCAGAAATGCCTGCAATGGCTATTCCGTTATTTTGATTTTGACATTTAGGAGGTACGCATGGAAATCAATGTTTGCGGAGAATATCGGCCCTGCCTGGTGGCGGGCCGGAAAGCACTTTTCCACCGGTGGGCTGAACGGGCAGAGCTGAGAATGGCCTCTGCTTTGGGAGCCCCTGGCGGGCAGCTGTGCCAGCTTTTCGGCATTGTGGAGTATGAGGACGGCCAAGTGTCCGAAGTGTACCCCGACAAAATCCGCTTCCTGGACAACAAGCTGGCGGGATACAATTTCACGGAAAGGGAGGGAGCCGGGAATGCGTCTGATTGATGCGGATGATTTTAGGAGCTGGCTGGTGCAGGCCGGGCGGTTCTTGAAATGTCAGGACGATAAAAGAACCGCTGCCCATGCAATTGGGAAAATCATTGAGCACTTGGACAAAATGCCTACCAAAGAGGCGGAGCCGGTGGTACATGCCTACTGGGAGAAATCCGAATACAGGGGATTTGTTCGCTGTTCTGCCTGCAAAGATGCCTACATAGACGAGGACTGGTTGACCTCCGGGAAATGGAGCGGCTGCCCGAAATGCCGGGCAAAGATGGACCTGGAGCCACCGGAAGGGAGATAACAATGGCTAGAGCGGTACTTATCAGCATCCGCCCGGAGTGGGTGGAAAAGATTCTGGCCGAAAAAAAGACACTGGAAGTCAGAAAGAACCGTCCCAATATGGAAACACCGTTTAAGTGCTATATCTACTGCACACTGGATGGGCTGAAGCACCCATTCGGAATAGCATACGGGCGTATTGTAGGGGAATTTGTATGTGACCGAATTGAAACCATCAAGGCGGCAACAGAACCGTATGGAATCTACGATGTGGATGATGACTTTGTGGCGCAGACTAGGCTTGTGGACGGTGCTTTGTGGGACTACGGAAAAGGTGCAACACTGTACGGCTGGCACATTTCCAAGTTGGAAATCTACGATACGCCGAAGTCACTGAACAAATTTAGAAGGATTTGTGATAAAAAGTGCCGCTGCGAAGAATGCGGGAGGTATTGGGCCAATGGCGGAAATTGTGACATTAACAGCTTACAAATCAAGCGCCCGCCCCAAAGCTGGATGTATGTGGAGGAATTGCCGTGAAAAAATCTGTAATCATTGCCTTGGTGCTGCTTGGTGTGGCGGTCCTTGCCCTGGCTGGGTATTACCGGCTGCACCTGATCCGGCTGGTCATGCACTCCAACCTCCCCGGGTGGCTGAAAATGCTCCTGTATGGGTGGTTCTGATGGGCAGCGAAACGGACCGGCTCCATGAGGAGCTGCGGGAAGTTCGGCAGGACCTGGCCGACGCCGTGGACGACGTGGAGCGCCTGCTGTGGCTTTCCGGCCTCTGCCAATACTGCGCCAAGGGCAAAGGCAAAGGAAACAGAAGACTTGACAACCCCTGCAAAATATGCGAACCCCAGTGGCGGGGACCGAAGAAAAGGAGGAAACCTCTATGGAACGATTGACCGAACGCACCCAGAGCGCCGTGCTCTACATGGGCAGGTATACGAAGCTGCCCGGCATCGACTGCGCCGGAACCATGAAGGTGGCGGCGGTTCGGGAGTGCATGGAGCGCCTGGCCGCCTACGAGGACACGGGTCTGACCCCGGAAGAAATCACCCAGCGCCTGCAGCAGGCAAGCGCCTAAAAACAGGAGGAGATCACCATGGAATTCATCAAGCGCATTCTGCGCAAAATCCACGCCAAGAAAACCGGCATCTGCTGCGGCACCTGCGCCCACCAGGATATGCTGGGCTGCTGCGACCGCTCCAAGGAGGAATATATGGCCTGCTGGCACAGTGTCACCCGGCCCGGCTGGAAAGCAAAAAAGGCAGCGGGGGACCTGACCCAGGAGGAACAGCACGAACTTGAAAAAATCGTTTCCGCCCTGTGCGAGGCCGAAGAGACCGCCAGAGACGGCGGCCTGCTGGGCAGCGACTTTGACGACAAGCCCAACAGCGGACTGATTGAGGAGGATTGAGCCATGGACATTCTGATTTTTGTACTTTGTATGCTGGCTGTCACAGGCCCCGCCGTTTTCCTGCTGGTCCGCTATATCCAGGTCCTGGACGCCGAGTGGCAGGAACTGACGGACGACGCCGAGAGCGAGAAATAGGAGGCTGCTATGAAATTTACGGTTTATTTTAGGACCACCGCCATGCCATACATTGGGAAACCGCTGGATTCCCCGGTAGGCCTGGCCATCACCCTGGGGGAGACGGAACAAGAAATCGACTATGACGAGTATGTGGCGGGCCTGAACCTGAACGCCCTGGCCGATTCCCTGAAAGTGCCCCGTGGGAGCCTGACTATCATCACCCCGGAAGAATACGCCGCCGAATATGGGGAGGACTGAACTATGCCGAAAGCCAAGCAGGAGGAAGAGGCTCCCAATGTGTGCGTGTGTGGAAAGCTGCCTATAACCGTGGAATGCCGGAATGGCTTTATGCTGTCCTGCCCGGACACAAAGCGCTGCACGGTCCGCTCCCGGTGGATGCGACCCAAGCAGGCGGCCATACACGACTGGAATGCCGCCGTGCTGGCGGCAAGGCGTGAAAGGAGATCATCATGAGCAACTGCCGAAAATACGGCCAAAAGAAGCCATACATACCCAACAAGCGCAGGGACCTGCGGTATATCAAGACCAAGACCCGGAACCGGGAGCGGGCTGTGCCCAACCTGGTGGCGGTCCAAGAAAAGGAGGCGGCAGCCAATGGCCAGAGACCCGAGAAATGAGGCCGCCTGCAATGTGCTGGCCGTGGCCATTAGCAGAATCAAGCGCCGGGGCGGCGTTACCCTCCGGGATGCCAAGCCCCTGATTGCCGCCTATGCTTCCCTGCTGCAAGAACCGGAGCCCTGCCCGGATGACTGCATCCATGCCAAGCTGCAGAACTACAGGAAATGCAATTCCTGCGCCCGCCATTACCGGAAAGCGCCGGACAACTACGAAGCGGGGTGACGGCATGGACAAGCTGACCATGGATGCAATTGCCGCCCAAAAGGCAGGCATGAGCTACGGGAAATATAAGGCCGCCCATCCGGGCACCTACCTGACCAGCGTGGAGATAGAGCCGCCGAAGCCTCCGAAGCCGGAGCCTGTGCGCCGGTCCTGCGCACGCTGCGGGAAAATGTTTGAAGTCGATGCCCGTAAGCGGCAGCGGTACTGTTCCATAGAATGCGCCGATGCCACCGCCAAAGAGCGAGATGCAGAGCTGCGCCGCAAACAGCGGGAAGCAACCAGGGAGAGAACCAAGAGGGTATGCCCCATCTGCGGGAAGGAATTCACCCCGAGCAGGCTGCACCGGACGCTGTGCAGCCAGGAATGCGCAAAAGAAAGCTCACGCCGTTCCTCCGCCAGGGCACAGTTAAAATTCAAGAACAGCCTATAACACCCGACAGGCCGGACGCCATGAGCGCCCGGCTTGTTTGTTTTATACAATCCGCTGGCTGTGATCCCGCTTTCATCAGCAGCTGATGATTGTGCAGCTTGTACATATTGGCCAGTATAGTGGCGGGACGGCACGGGCCTGGGCATGGTGCAATATAGGCAGAGAGGGGGAAAGCCTGTGGAATTATTACGAGGGGACTGCATGGAGCTGCTGCCAGAAATCCCGGAGAAATCCGTGGATATGGTGCTTTGTGACCTACCCTATGGCACAACGGAATGCAAATGGGATCATGTTCTGCCTATGGAAACCTTGTGGCGGGAGTACCGCCGCATTCTCAAGCCCAACGGGGCGGCGGTGCTTTTCGCTGCCCAGCCATTCACAACGGCCCTGATTGGCAGCAACCGGAAAGAATTCCGCTACTGCTGGTATTGGAAAAAGAACTATAAGACCGGCGCACCCTTTGCCCGGGTGCAGCCTATGCGCTGCATTGAGGATATTTGCGTATTCTACCGGAAAAAGCCGACCTACAACCCGCAGGGGCTGGTGAAGCTGGATAAGCCAATATACAAAGCGCCCGCTCCAACCAGCATTTACCAGATGCGAGGCAATGGCAGCATTCAGCTGTACACGAACTACCCGCACCACCTGCTGGAATTTGACGGCGTGGCAATGGGGCCGAACCGAAAGCATCCGACACAGAAGCCCGTGCCCCTGCTGGAATACCTGGTTAAGACGTACACCAACCTAGGGGAAACCGTACTGGACAACTGCATGGGCAGCGGCAGCACCGGCGTGGCCTGCATCCGCACAGGCCGCCGCTTTATCGGCATGGAGAAAGACCCACAATTTTTCCAGGTGGCACAGAAACGCCTGAAAGAGGAATCCGACAAGGACAACCTTGTGGCGGGCCAAACTGAATAGCCTAGGGCGCCACAGCTTGCCCGCTGTGGCACTAAATATTGGCCGGGTATGTGTCTTCCCGGCAACGTGAAACGGCGATAAATTAAAGGCACAAAGGCCAAACACGACCAAACAAAAAGGAGGTGGCACACAATGGCACGACCTGGACAGGCTGACGTATACGAAACCAACGTGGAGCCGCACCTTGCCGACATCAGCGAATGGTACCAAACCATGACGCTGCAGCAGATAGCCCAGAAGCTTGGCATCAACAAGTCTACCCTCTGCCGGTACCGCAATCAGCACCCAGAGCTTGACAAGGCTCTGACCGTTGGCCGCACGAAGCTGGTGGAGGAGCTGCGTTCCGCACTCAAAAGGCGGGCGCTTGGCTATGACTGGATAGAGGTCAAGCAGGAAAAGGCGATTGACGAGGACACCGGCCTGCTGGTGGTAGTCAAAGAAACATCCACCACCAAGCACGTTCCGCCAGACCTGGGCAGCGCCCACGTACTGCTCAAGAACCTGGACCCGAACTGGCACGACGCCGATATGATTACCATCAAGCAGCGCAACCAGGAGCTGAAAATCAAGCAGCAAAAAGCGGATTCCGCTGAATGGTAGGTGCTGCCTATGCTGAGTGATTTCTACAAGTCCAAGGAATGGACGGATTTCCGGGCGCTGCTGATGCTGCAGCGTGTGAACGAGCGGGGCGAGATCATCTGTGCCCATTGCGGCAGGCCCATCGTCAAGCGGTATGACTGCATCGGCCATCACCTGGTGGAGCTGACCGAGACCAATTACCGGGATGTGACCATATCCCTGAACCCGGACAACGTTGTGCTGGTGCATCACCGCTGCCACAACGAGATACACGAAAAGACCGGCTACAAAACCAAGAAGGTGTTTGTAGTCTGGGGCGCTCCACTATCAGGGAAAAGCACATACGTTTCCGGGGTGGCCAAGTACGGCGACCTGATTGTGGACATAGACAACCTGTGGCAGGCGGTGAGCGGGCGGCCCAGATATGAGAAGCCCAACCGCATTAAGCAGAATGTCTTTGCTCTCCACAACCAACTGCTGACCCAGGTTGCCCAGCGCACTGGCTTCTGGCATTGTGCCTATATCATCGGCGGCTATGCGCTTCCATCTGAGCGGGAGCAACTGGCCAGACGGCTGGGGGCTGAGTGCATATACATTGACAGCACAAGGGATGAGTGCATGGCCAGGCTTGCCATGTGCAACGACGGCAGGAAGAAAGCGGAGTGGGAAAAATATATTTCCGATTGGTGGGAAACCCACGAAAGATTCTCACCCGGGTGCCCCCCCGGCCCCGCTCAAAATTCGGCGGCGGGTGGACTGTAAGGTAGGGCCTCTTTTCGTGCGAAAATCGAAAAATGAGATTTTCAAAAAAGCTCCCGGGGCCAAAAATCAGCAAAAGCGAGGAAAGGCGGCGAAAAATGGATAGATACGACGAACTTATGGCGGCGGTCTGCCAGGACGACGCCGACCGGGTGACCTATGGCCCCCTGGTGCAAAAGGCGGTGCTCCTGGAGCAGCGCATGGAGTACCTGGAAACCCTGCCCCACATTGTGGTGCATCCCAAGGACCCCACGAAGCAGCGGACCACTCCGGCCCATAAGCAATACAAGGAGCTGCTGCAGCAGTATGCAAACGTTATCCGCATTCTGGGCCGGGTGACTGTGGAGGATGATAGCACGGCAGAAAGCCCGCTGCGCACCTGGGCGAAAGCGAGGGCGGCCAGAAATGCTGATCACTGAGCGGACCATCTGGACGCCTGACAACTGTTTCCTGCTGGAATACAAGGCCCGCTGTGAAAGCGGCGAATTTATCATAGGCCAAGAGCTTTGGCAGGAACTTTGCAACCTGGATGCCGAGCTGCAGGACGACCGTTTTGCCTACAACAGGGACGCCGCCCTCCTGCGCATGGATTTCATGGAGCACTGCGTCCGGCTGACAAAATCGCCGTACTACAACAAGCCCATGGTGCTGATGCTCTGGCAAAAGGCATTCATTGAGGCGGCCTATTCCTTCAAAATGGCCGAAGAGAGCCGGGACCGTGGTTTCTGGATTGACCGTTTCCAGGACATTCTCATGCTGATTGCCCGGAAGAACACCAAAACGGAAACCTGTTCCGGCATTGGCCTGGCGGAATTCTTCACCGGGGCCGACGGCAGCGACCTGGTGACGGCCTCCAATGATGACCGGCAGAGCGCCCTGGCCTATGACGCCATCGACACCATGCGCAAGCTGGTGGACCCCCGGGACCTGGACAGCCGCCGAACGCAGACCAACCTGCTGAACCTGGCCAACAATACGAAAATCTTTAAGCTGTCCATGACCTCCCGCAACCGGGAAGGTTTTAACATCGACTGGGCCATTATTGACGAGTGCCACGAGATGAAAGACAACGCCCTGGCGGCTGCCATTGAGCAGTCCCAGTCCACCAAGGACAACCCGAAGCTTTTCAAGATCACCACCGAGGGCTTTGTGGAGGACGGTTACCTGGACAAGGAGCTTGCCAAGTTCCGGGCCGTGCTGAACGGCGAGGACACCGGCCCGGCGGCCATCCGTATGCTGCCATGGCTCTACACCATGGACAGTGAGCAGGAGGTATGGCTGGGGAACCGGGAAAACCGCCTCTGGGAGAAAGCCAATCCCACCCTGCCCTATGGCATCAAGAAATACAGCCGTTTGGAGCAGGTGGTAGACAAGGCCAGGAAGGACACCGGAGACAAGCGCTTTGCAATGGCCAAAGATTTCAATATCCACCAGGCAGGCGTCGCCCAATGGCTGGAAGTCGACGATTACCAATACCCGGCAACCTACGACCTGGAAGAATTTCGAGGTGCCATTTGCCTGGGAGCCGTGGACCTGGCAGAAACCACTGACCTCTGTGTGGCGAAAATCCTTCTTATGCGGCCAGACGACCCTGTGAAATACATTCATACCCGCTATTTTGTGCCGGAAAGCAAGCTGCTGCCGGATGCCGACGACCACGAGGCCGGGGCCAAGTATGCGGAATGGGTGCAGCAGAACCTGATCACCGTTACACCCGGCAACGACAACGACCTGGCAGCCGTGGCCGACTGGTTTATGAGCCTTTATGACGATTATGGCATCAAGCTCTGGAAATGCGGCTTTGATAACCGTTTTTCCAAGGACTGGCTGCGCCGGATGCGGGACTATGGCTGGACTACCGACGGCGACGAGCAGACCCGGGCCGTGGTCATGATCATACAGAGTGCCGAAAGCCTGAATAACGCCATCTGTCTGACAGAGGCTGACCTGCGGCACCAGCTGATTAACTACAACGAGAACCCCGTGGACACCTGGTGCTGGGGAAATGCGGCTTTGAAACTGGATACATACGGCAAGCGCCTGATTGTAAAGCAGCAGGCAAAGGCCAAAATCGACGGAGCGGTTTGTACGGCTATCCTGAATGAGATGTACCGCAGAAACCGCACTGAATTTGCACAAATCATCAAAAGCGAAAGGAGCTAGACATGGGCTGGCTGAAAAACATCAAGGACGCCGTGGCCGTGCTGAAAAGCGGCCTGTCCTATGCCGACGTAGTAAACGGCAGGACGCCGATATATTCCAGCTTTGGGCGGGATATTTACGCCAGCGACGTGGTAACCCAGGCTATGGCCTGTGTAACTGACGAAATCCGCAAGCTGGCCCCGGCCCACGTCATCCAGCAGGGTATGGACATCATCCCCGTGGGTGCCGGAGACGTGCGGCAGCGGCTGCTGAATCGCCCGAACAACTACATGACCACCGGCGACTTTCTGGGCAGAATCATGTACAAGTATTTTTCCGCCTGCAATGCCTGGGTGGTGCCCACCTACAGGCTGGACAGCATAGGGCGGAAAATCTACACGGGTATGTACCCAATCGACCCGGCGCAGGTCACATTTTTGGAGGATGCACGGGGCGAGCTTTTTGTCAAGCTGGAATTTACCGGCCAGCCTGAGCCGTGGACACTGCCCTATTCTGACATTATCCACCTGCGCCGGAACTATGGCGCAGACGAATACATGGGCGGCGGCCCTGGCGGCCAGCCTGATGACCGGGCGCTGCTGCAAACCCTGGAAATCAACTACCAGATGCTGCAGGGCATCAGCCGGACCATGAAAAGCTCCCAGAACATCACCGGCGTGGTGAAATATGGCTCTATCATCGGCAGAGACCAGACAAAGCAGGCCATGAGCGAGTGGGAGGAAAAGCTGAACAACAATAAAAGCGGCATCGTTGTCATGGATATGCAGAGCCAATACATTCCGGTCACCCGTGACGTGAAAATGGTGGACGCTGCTACCCTGAAATTCATTGACGAGAAAATCTTACGAAACTTTGGTGTGTCCTTGCCAATCCTGACCGGCGACTACACCAAAGCGCAGTATGAAGCTTTCTACCAGAAGACCATTGAGCCAATCATTGTGCAGCTATCCCAGGAGTTCACCCGGGTGCTTTTCAGCGAGACGGAAAGCGAGAGCTATGGCCATAAAATTCAGTTCTTTGCAAAAGAACTAATTTTTATGTCAACTGAGCAAAAAATCAACATGATCAACCTGCTGGCCCCAACCGGTGCCATGTTCGAGAACGAGAAGCGGGCGGCCTTTGGTATGCACCCGCTGCCGGAGCTGGCGGGCAAGCGGTATCAGTCCCTGAACTGGATTGATGCAAACAAGGCCGGAGAATACCAGACCGGCAAGGAAAACCAGGACAATGGAGGTACTGGGAATGAAGAATAACGAGCTGCAGCGGCGGTCCTACGCTTTCGAGGTACGGGCCGACAAGGACGACCAGGGCGGTAACATTATCACCGGGCGGCCAATCGTCTATGACAAAATGACAGACCTGGGCTGGTTCGATGAAATCATCGAACGGGGCGCCCTGGACAAGACCAACCTGCAGGACGTGCGTTTCCTTGTGAACCACGACACCAGCAAGATTCCCCTTGCCAGAAGCCGGAAGAACAACAAAAACAGCACCATGCAGCTGACCGTGGACAATGACGGCATGGCTATCCGGGTGACCCTGGACACTGAAAACAACGCCGACGCCCGCAGCCTTTACTCCGCTGTGCAGCGGGGAGACATCAGCGGCATGTCCTTTATGTTCAGCATTGACGACGAAGAGTGGGAAAACCTTGAAAGCGACCATCCCACCCGACACATTAGGAAAATCGGCACGGTGGTGGAAGTCTCCGCCGTGACGTTCCCCGCCTATGAGCAGACCGAAATCAGCACACGATGCAAGGAGACGCTGGACAGCGCCCGGCAGGCGGTGGACACCGCCCGGCAGCAGCGTGGCGAGGTGGACACCTCCAAGCTGGAACTGGAAAAGCTCAAGGCGAAATATCTTTACAACCTTTGACATTACCCGAAAGGAGAAAACACCATGAGAGATTTTCTGAACAGACTGATTTCCTCCAAGGAGAAGCGTGCTGCTGAGCTGCGCAAGCTGATCAAGGAGGCCAGCACCGCCGACGAGGTGAGAAGCTTGGGCGATACCCTGCAGGCCGTCCTGGACGAGCTGAACGACGCCAAGAAGCAACTGGAAGACCTGCCCGACGATAACGGCGAGGGCGGCGATAACGGCGACGGCGGCGAGGGCCGCAGCGCCAACCCCATCGACCAGGGCCGCAGCGCCAACCCTGTGAGCCACCTGGGCGAGTTCCGCCAGAGAGCCCAGTATGGCCAGCCCAACGGCCAGAGCGCAGACGCCACCGATTCTGTGGAGTACCGGCAGGCGTTTATGGACTATGTTATGAGGGGCACCCCCATTCCCACGGAGCTGCGTGCCACTACTCTGACCACCGACGTTCCGGCCGTGATCCCCACCACCCTGATCAACCGGATCATGGAGCGCATGGACGAGGTTGGCACCATCCTGAGCCTGGTTACCCGCACCAGCTACCCTGCAGGGGTGGAAGTGCCTGCCAACGTGACCAAGCCCACTGCAACCTGGACCGGCAAAACCGACAGCGGCAGCGGCGAGGGCAAGGGCAGCACCGCCCAGAAGGTTACCAGCGCAAAGATCACCTTTGCATACTTCAAGCTGCGCTGTGAGGTTTCCATTTCCATGGAAGTCTCCACCATGGCCCTGTCCGCATTTGAGGACCGGCTGACTGCCAACATTGCCAATGCCATGGTGAGCGCCATTGAAACGGCCATCATCAACGGCACCGGCACCGGCGAGCCCAAGGGCATCCTGGCGGAGACCCCCAACGCAGGCCAGACCATCGAAGTGGCGAAAGCTGGGGCTCTGGACTATGCCACACTGTGCAAGGCCGAGGCTGCTGTCCCTGCCAAGTACGAGAAGGATGCCAAGTGGCTGATGTCCAAGAAAACCTTTATGTCCTTTGTCGGCATCACGGACGCAAATGGCCAGCCTATTGCCCGTATGAACTACGGTATCAGCGGCAAGCCTGAGCGCTTCCTGCTGGGCCGTGAGGTGGTCATCACCGAGGATATTGCCAACTATGCGGCGACCGTTACCGCAGACACCAAGTTTGCGGCCATCTTCTCCCTGCCCGACTACGTTCTGAATACCATCTATGACCTGGGTATCAAGCGTAAAGAAGACTGGGACACCGAAGACCAGCGCACCAAGGCGGTCATGTCCGTGGACGGTAAGGTGGTTGACAAGGGCAGCCTGGTGGTCCTTGTCAAGAAATCTGCCTGATAAGGAGAAAGGACGGCGGCAAGCATGGCAATGACTAAGGCGCAGCTGCTGGATGAAGTAAAGGCCACCCTGAACATCACGGGTGACTACTCCGACGGCAGCCTGAACAACTATATCAACGAGGTAAAGGCGTTCCTGTCTGACATTGACGTGCCTGCCTCCATCTTGAATTCCGAGGCCGTTGTGGGCATCGTCTCCCTGGGGGTGGATTCCCTCCGGGAGACCGGCGGCCTGTCCGAGTATTTCAAGCAGCGGGCTATCCAGCTGCGGCTGAAACCTGCGGACACCCCGGAACCCCCGGAGCCGACGCCCACCAAAATGGTCCGTCTCTGCGGCATCACGGAAAATGCTTCCTATGCCTATGACCAGCCATTTGTCGAGCCGGAAGAAAACGGCATTTTCCAGTATGGGGACCGCTATTTCATCAAATTCAGCCAGATGCTGATATCGAAAACCCGGGACATTCCTGCAAATTCCCAGATTCAGGTGGCAAAAATCGACGACGAGACGTATTACCCCGTCACTGACCTGCTGATGACAGGATATTGTACCATCGGAAACGAGATTCTTTCTGCCCTGTTCCGGCTGTGGCCAGGTGGAATGATATCCGTATTGACACCGGCCATTATTCCGCAGGGCAAAGATTTCATCCCGGATATTTCCGCAGAGTATAGCGGGGTGAGAGCATGAGCCGGTATAAACCATCCAAAAAGTTTGATGTGCCCATGCTGCTCTATGTGGTCACCGGCACCGAGACAAAAATGGGCGTCCCCGTCAAAACCTACGACACGGAGGGCCGCCTGTTCTGGGGCAGTTTTGCCAGCTACGGCGGCACAGAGACCCAGGTCAATGGTCTGCTGAGTGTCCAGGACACGGCCACGGTAGAAACCTATTTCCGCCCGGATTTTGCTTCCTCTGCCCGGGTGGCCCTGGCGAATGAACCTAAAAAGCTCTATGAAATCGTGGGAGAGCCCGAAAACATAGAGCAGCGGAATCATTACTGTAAATTTAAGGTGACCAGGGTCAAGGGTGGTGTCTGATCATGGCCAGGCGAAAAAACGGCTTTGACATCACTGCCCTGGAAAAGTACGCAGACCAGCTGCAGGAAGCCGGGGGCATGGCTGCCGTCAAGCGAGCGGTGCAGGGCGGTATGCTTGCCACAAAGAAGCAGGTAAACGCAGAAGTAACCACCGCCATGCAGTCCGGCAACCTGCCTGCCGGGGGTAAATACTCCACCGGCGACACCATGGGACACCTGAATGAGGAAATGACCGTGGACTGGGAGGGAAATATGGCCCGGCTGAAATTGGGCTTTAACATGGAGGGCGGCGGTATCACCAGCATTTTTCTGATGTACGGCACCCCCCGCCATGCCCCCGCCTCCGGTCTCCGGGAAGCGCTGAAAGAGCACCCGAAGAAGATTTCCCGGAAGAAGATGCAGGAGGCCTGCGTGAAAATCCTTGAAAGGCTGGGAAAGTAAATGCCTATTGAATCCGCAATCGAAACCCTTGAAACCATCTGCCCCAATGTCATACGGCAGGGCAGCATGGCACCCACCGAAGCATACCCGGACCGGTTTATCACCTACTGGGTGGCGGATTCGGCGGACCAAAACCATTATGACAACGCCGCAGCCGCTACGGTGTGGGAAATGGATGTCAATTATTATTCCATTGACCCACTGGAAACATACAGCGCTTTGGCCAAAGCCAAGGATTCCCTGCAGGCATCCGGCTGGATCATCAGCGGCAAGGGCCACGACGTGGCCAGCGACGTAACAACCCACCAGGGCCGTGGTTTTACGGCTTTGTATCTGGAAACCTGAGAAAGGAGCTTATAAACATGGGAGAAAAGAAAATTGTTGACTGGCGTGGTGTCCGTGGCCTGGTGGCTGCCAAGCTGCTGACCGATACCTCCGAGGGTGTCACCTACGACACCCCGTTCCCTGTGGCTGGCATCTCCACCCTGAGCAAGACCACGGAGACTTCCAGCGCCACGAAATACTATGACAACGAGCCTGCTATTGCCATCAACTCCGTAGGCGGCAACGAGGTGAGCATTGACGCCTCTGCCATCCCGGAGGATGTGCAGGCGAAGCTGCTGGGCGAATTCTACGACGAGACCACCGGCATGTATGTCGAAGGAAACCCTGAAATGCCTTATTTTGCCATCGGCTACATTACCAAGAAGACGGACGGCAGCGAGGTCTTTGTCTGGCGGCTGAAAGGAAAATTCAGCTACCCGGAATCCGAGCACAACACCGAGGACGACGGCACGGACAGCAATGGCAGCACCCTGGTCTACAACGGTATTTCCACGCTGCACAGCTTCACCAAGAACGGCGGCCCCGCCAAGGCCGTCAACGTGCTGGCTGAGAAATACAGCAAGGGCGAAGCGAAGTTCTTTGAAACTGTCCAGACGCCCGACACTGTCGGCGCAGCAGGATAAGCAAAGGCACCGGCTGGGCCATCTGGCCGGTGCCAAACCATAGGAGGGATACCCCATGAAACTGAAGATTTACACAGACGAGAGCTTTTCCACCGTCCGAGAAGTGCGGGAAGTGCCCCGCATGAAAGTGCCCTACCGCACGGCTGAGGCGGTCCTGGGCCTGTTTGTCGATATGGACCTGAATCATATGGACACCAACAAGGTCCTGGCCGTCGTGCTGAAAAACACCCAGCATATTACCGCCGTCGTCCGGGCCACGTTCGGCCTGCCCGAGGAGGACCTGCCCTTTATCGACCTGATGGAGCTGAGCGACCTTGCCCGGGAAATTATCACCTACGTCATGGGCAAAATCGCTGAGTTGGGAGCCGGAGACGATGCCCCAAACGCCCAGGCGCAGGCGCAGGCACAGGCCTGACGCTTGCGCAAAACTGGCACGACATCAAGCTGGCACTGTGCACAGCCTACCCAGGACTTGACCCCATCCGCCTGCTGGACTATCCCCTGACCGACGTTCTGGACCTGATGCAGCAGCACCTGGATCATGTGCAACGCTCACGGAAGCAGGCTGCGGGCTCCCGCAGCCACAGACCCGTGAAGGACAGCGGGGAAGTAATTTACAGGCAGGCCGGGGATGACTGGTTTTAACGAGGAGGTGAGGACGCATGGCAACGGAAGAAGTAACCACAAAATTAAATATTGACATAACACAGTTCAAAAAGGCTTTGTCTGATGCAAACCGCTATATCCGTATGGCTGGCAGCGAATTCGACGAAGCTTCCGCCGGAATGGACAAGTGGAGCGATAGCACCGACGGCCTGAAAGCCAAAATCCAGCAGCTGAACAAGGTGCAGGATGCCCAGCAGGTCATTGTGGATGCCCTGCAGCAGGAATATGACAAAGTGGCCGCTGAACAAGGGGAGAGCTCCAAGGCTGCCCAGGAAATGGCCATCAAGCTGAATAAGGCAAAGGCCGCCCTGACCAAAACAGGGGCAGAACTGCAGCACTATCAGCAAAAACTAGATGACGCTGAAAAGGGCACCGAGGACACGGACAATGCTACTGGAAAAATGTCCAAGGAATTGGACAAGGCTTCCTCTGCCGCAAAGGACACGGGAAAAGCCACCGGACAAATGTCTACTGCTTTCGACAAGGCTGGAAAGGCTGCCGGTACCCTGGTTAAAAACCTGGCGAAAATCGCCGGGAAAACGGTGGTGGCCGGTATCAAAGGCATTGCCGCTGCCTCCGGCGCTCTGGTGACGGCTTTCCTGGCCAGCGGCGAGGCATCTAAGGAGTACATGGTCAACATGGGCAAGCTGGACACGGCTTTCACCCAGAACGGCCACAGCGCCGAAAATGCGCAAAAAGCATACACCGACCTTGTGGGAATTCTGGGCGAAACCGACCAATCCGTGGAAGCTGCCAACCATCTGGCCAAACTAACTGACAACGAGCAGGACCTGGCAAAATGGACCGGTGACATTCTGCCCGGCGTTTTCGCTACCTTTGGTGACAGCTTGCCCATTGAGGGCCTGACTGAGGCGGCCAATGAGACCGCCAAGGTTGGCCAGGTAACTGGCCCGCTGGCCGACGCCCTGAACTGGGCAGGCGTATCTGAGGACGCTTTCAACGATTCCCTGGCCGCCTGTAGCACGGAGCAGGAGCGGCAGGCTCTGATTACCGAGACCTTGGTGGGGCTCTACGGCGACGCTGCGGCGGCCTACAAAGAAACCAATGCCGAAGTGATTCGGTCCAACCAGGCAAATGACGCATGGATGAAGTCCATGGCGGGTGTGGGGCAGGCGGCTCTGCCGATTACCTCCACCCTGAAACTCATGGGGGCGGCCATTCTGGACGACCTGCTGCCCAATATTCAGTTGCTTGGCACGTCTTTCAACGATGCCCTGAACGGCTCCAAAACGGCGGCCACAGAAATGGGCAACGCCGTGGGTAGCATTCTGCAGCAGCTGGGCCAGAAAATCGTGGCGGCCATTCCCACCATCCTGACCGTGGGCGGCTCCATCGTCGCCAGCCTGGTGCAGGGCATCATCACCGCCGCCCCTGACATCGGTAACGGAGTAACCCAGATCATTCAGTACCTGATCCAGGCGGCCCCGCAAATGCTGGTTGCCGGGGCATCCCTGGTGCAGTCTCTGGTTGGTGCCTTTGCTTCAAGTCTGCCGCAGCTGCTGGCTGCGGGTGGCCAGATGATTTCCCAGCTCCTGGACGGCATTGTTTCCGCCGTTCCCAATGTGCTGCAGGGGGCCGTTTCCGCCGCCGGTGCATTCGTGCAGGGGCTACAGACCAACCTGCCCATTATCCTGGCAAAAGGTGCAGAGCTGATTGGCAAACTGGGCGAGGGCATCCGCACGGCGCTGCCGGGCCTGATTTCCCAGGCTCTGGATGTCATCATGAATTTTGCAACAACTCTGTATGACAATGCGCCGACGCTGATCAATACAGGCTTTGACCTGCTGAGCAACCTGGTGCAGGGCATCCTGGATGCTATTCCTACCCTGCTGGCCAAGGCCCCGGAGATCATCAGCAAGTTTGCCAATATCATCAATGACAATTTCCCGACCATCCTGCAGAAGGGCGTGGAATTGATATGGCAGATCATCAAAGGCTTGATTTCCGCTATCCCTACCCTGATCCAGAATATCCCGAAAATCATTTCGGCCATTGTGGACGTGTGGAGCGCCTTTAACTGGGTAAATCTGGGGAAAAACGCCATTAAGATGCTGAAAAACGGCATCACTGCCATGACCGGCGCAGTGAAGACAGCCGGAAAGAATGTCCTGAACTCTCTGACCACGGCGCTGCAATCTCTGCCTGGGAAGCTGCTGGAATTGGGCAAGGGCGCAATCGGCCAGATGCGTAACGGTATTACTTCCATGGTGGGAGCGGTCCGGTCTGCGGGTGGAAATGTCTTGACGGCAATCGTCAATGCCATTACAACCCTGCCCGCAAAGTTGCTTGCGCTGGCCAAGAAAGCCGTTGGAAATATCGGTTCTGGAATAAGCAGCGGAATCGGATTGCTGCGGTCAAAAGCCACTGAAATCATAAGCACCATTACCAATACCCTGGCATCCCTGCCGTCCAAAATGATGGAAATCGGTAAAAATGCAATCAAGGGCATTATTGACGGCATTGGCTCCATGGTAGGCGCACTTTATGACAGTATCAAGAATGCGCTGAGCGGCCTGGTTGATAAGGCAAAGCAGGCGCTTGGAATCAATAGCCCATCCAAAGTCCTACGGGAACAGGTTGGCCGTTGGATTCCCGCCGGTGTGGCTGCTGGCATTGACAAATACAGCAATGTGGCGGACAAGGCAATGGTTGACATGGCTAAGGGAGCCGTTGGCGCTGCCAATGCCGTCCTGTCTGACAGTAGCATAGACTTTCCTCCCGGCCCAGCAGGAACCGGCGGAGCAGCAGGCACTGGCAGCCGTGGAGGCGTTACCTATGTGTATAACCAGACCATTAACAGCCCCAAGGCCCTGAGCCGGAAAGAGATTTACCGTGATACCAAGGATGCCCTGCGGTTTGCAACGGCGTAAGGAGGCAGGCATATGACCCCAATCATCAAGATTGAAAACGCCAGGGGCGAGGTTCTGAACTTGAGCACAGATACCAGATACCTGCCTATCCTGACAGGCACCGGCCCCCCTGATGCGACCATCAACCGGGCCAAGGCATCCACCGCTGACGGCACCCAGTACAATTCCGCAACTGTGAACGAGCGGGACCTGGGCCTGACGGTGTATCTGCTGGGTGATATTGCCCAGGCCCGGCTGAACCTGTACCGGTGGCTGGGCACAAAGCAGCCGATCACAATCTACTACCAGGCGGACGGCCTGGACGTGTACACAGAGGGCTACATTGAAAAGGTAGCGGTTGACCCATGGAGCAGCAACCAGTTTGTGGCGGCGACCATCATCTGCCCGCATCCATTCTGGCGGGAAATGTCGGACACCTACACCAACGCCAGCAATGTGGTGTCCCTGTTTGAACTGCCGTTCTGGACGGATGACACCGGCATAGAGCTGTCCACATTTTCCACCGATAGCTCCACAATTATCAACAACATGGGGACCGTGGAGGCGGGCGTCACCTTTGTTCTGACGGCGACCACCCGCAGCTTTCAGCCGAAAATCTATAATCTGACCTCTGGCCAGTTTATGGGTTTTTTGGTGGATATGCTGCCGGGCGACCAGCTGGAAATCTGCACCTGCACCGGCCAGAAGCACGTGACCCATATCCGGGACGGTGTACGGACGAATTACATTAACACCATGATGGAGGGCAGCGCCTGGCTGCAAATGGCCATCGGTGCAAATGAGTTTTCCTACACCGTGGACGATGGAGATTGCACGCTGGGCATCTACTACACCAACGAATATATAGGAGTGTAAGCCTATGGACCTATGGATTTATTCAGAGGATTTCACAGCCCTGGGCATCGTGGACACGGCCACCAGCATTATATGGGCCAACCGTTTCCGGCAATGCGGAGACTTTGAGATTTATATTTCCGCCTCCGCTGCCATGCTGGACCTGCTGAAAGAGGACCGGCTGGTTATTCGACCGGACGACGAAATGGTGGGAATCATTGAACAGGTGAAGACCGGCACGGATACAGAGGACGGTGATTATATCATTGCCTCTGGCCGCTGTGCCAGAAGCCTGTTTGACCGCCGGATCATCTGGGACCAGACAGAAATCAATGGCACCGTGGAAAACGGCCTGCGAACGCTGATCACAGACGCCTTTATTTCCCCGGCTATTGCCGCCAGGAAGTATGACCGCCTGACTCTGGCGGAGGCCCACGGATTTACGGAAACTATGCAGACCCAATACACGGGGGACAACGTGCTGGAAGCCGTGGAAAACCTCTGTGCTGCGAATAACTACGGTTTTAAGGTCATCCGGCAAGGTACCAAGTTTGTGGCGGATTTCTACAAGGGTACAGACCGGACCGCAGGGCAGGCGGTAAACCCCCGGGTGATATTCTCCGAGGCCTACCAGAATTTGCAGTCTACCGAGTACACGCTGAATAAAAAGGATTACAAATCCGTGGCCCTGGTGGCGGGCGAGGGCGAGGGCGCAGCCCGCCGCCGGACCGTCGTGGGCCGCAGCGTGGACCAGAGCGGCCTGCACCGGCGGGAAATGTTCGTGGATGCCCGGGATATATCCAGCAACGAGGGTGAGATCACCGACGATGACTATATTGCCCAGCTGGCAGAGCGAGGCACCCAGTACCTGAGCGAGGCCCCAATTGTCAAGAGCATGGAGGGCAGCATTGAACCGAACATGATGTACAAGTACAAAGAGGATTATTTCCTGGGCGACCTGGTAACCGTCATCAATAAGCACGGAATTCAGGCGGACACCCAGGTGCTGGAAATCGTGGAAACATGGGATTCTGACGGCTACACCGTCACCCCGACATTCGGCTAGAAAGGAGGATAAAACGTGGCTATTTCATATGGATTCTACAACTCCGTGGACGGCGACCGGAAATATACAGCTGCCCAGATAGGCGACTACCTGCAGGGATTGGTATCCAGCGGTGTATATGCTGATGATGCCAGCAGCCTGCAGGTACTGGCAGCCGGTGGAATGCAGCTGACCGTGAAGCCGGGCCGGGCTATGCTGAACTACAAATTTTTGTATAACGACAGCCCCCTGACGCTGACCCTGGATTCCGGTGGCGCACAGGACCGGGTGGATGCGGTCATTGCATACATGGACCTGACGGAGCGGGCCTGTGGGATCACCATCAAAAAGGGCACCCAGGGAGCTGACCCAAAAGCCCCGGCGCTGGTACGCAACGCCACCAGGAAAGAATACATGATCGCATCCGTGCTGGTGCGCCGCCTGGCCACCCAAATCACCCAGGTAAATATCACCGACACCAGAGGGGACCAGACTGTATGCGGCTGGGTCACCAGCCTGATTGACCAGGTGCCCACTGGCACGCTGCTGCTGCAGTATCAGCAGGCTTGCGCCGCTGAGCTGGCCGCCATGGAGGCCTATATGGCCCAGCAGCAGGCGGAATGGGATGCGTGGTTCTCTACCCTGACCGAGCAGCTGACCATTAACGGCTTTATTCAGGAGTACACCAACGCCGTGACCCTGACAGCGGCGGCTAGCACCATTCCCGTCAGCATTGCCGACTATGTGCCCCAGGAGGATATCCTGTGGGTCAACGTCGGGGGCATTGTCTGGCAGAAATCCGGCTATACCGTCACCGGAACCGGAGACAGCGCCACCGTAACGCTGAACCAGCAGCTCAAGGCGGGCGACGTTGTGGAGTTCAGGGTGCATAAATTCCGGGTAGGCTCTGCGAATCTGGTTGGCGGTGCGAAGCTGCTGGCCGTTGATGACAAGGGCACTGTCCTGACCGATGGAATTAACGCTATCTATACCATTATCGACACGTGAAAAGGATGATTTTATGGATTTTGTAAATGGAAAAGACCTTGCACTGTGCGGCGGGCTGAATACCTCCTGCACCGTGCTGATCCTGCACGACGGTGTATTCCAGCAGATGCAGATGCAGGACGTCCTGAATTATCTGGCCGGTGCACAGGTAACCACAGACACGACACTGCGCCAGGAGGGCATGGCAGCCGATTCCGCTGCTGTCCGGGAATATGTGGATGGGAAATGGACGCCTGTCACGGTCTCCCTGACCGTTGCGGGATGGTCCAATAACCAGCAGACCGTCACAGTGGCAAACGTGACAGCGGATTCTGCGGCTACGTCCGTCATTGTGGCCCCTGACCCTGCGGCTGACAATTACGCCGCCTACAACAATAGCGGGGTGCGCTGCACGGCCCAGGGCGCTGGTACATTGACATTTTCCTGTGACAGTGTGCCCAGCACTGCGCTGACCGTGAACGTGCTTGTAAGGAGGGGCAGCTATGATCTTTAACTTTTCGGGCGGCGGTGGCGGAGCTGGTCTGAATGTCGTCACTGGGCTTTCTGCCCCTGTGAATCCGAAGGAGAATACCGTATGGGTAGCATCCGACAAGGCCGGGAAGAAGTACGTGTTTTCGGAGACTGCACCGCAAAGCCCAGAAGACGGACTTATTTGGCTTGTATCCACGGCGGCGGGAATCATGGCATCGTGTAGGGTGTACGCTGATAGCACATGGGCCAGAGTGGATGCGAGCTTTTACACGGGCGGAGCTTGGAGGCAGTTTTCCTGGGCCAAACGATATCTCATCCAGGGCGGTGTGCCACAGGTAAGCTTTGTGGCAAACGGGGCACCGTACAAAAGTGGCATGCAATACAACACAGCCAAGGCCCCGACCATCGTGGGGACGATTGACGGATATTATCAAATGTCGCTGTCGGCGCAGAACGCTAACGTTGCTGGACTGGTAGTTACGGATACGAGAGTGTCGTTGTCCGATTTTTCAACGCTGTCGTGCATCGCAAAACATGATGGCCTGGGTTATAAGGATATGGTTATGCTCAATACAAAAAAGCCGGAGTATACCATGGATGCAGCACTGGAAACGACGTCCCCTACAAACGCTGAATCACAGATGGATATTCCCTTGGCCGATTACGGCGCAAATGCGGCGTTCGTCGGGTTTGCACTCGCACTCGGTGCGGGGAATAACGAGTGGTTTGCGAACGTGTATGTTAAAGATTTGTGGCTGGAATAGAAGGCAGCAGACGGTATTACGGCTGTTGAAACTGATTTTTTTGATGGCAAGTGCGCCGCCTATATCGAGGGATACCGTTTTGTTCCCGAAGGCTCTACTTGGGTGCGGGAGGACGGAACGGTATTTTCCGGTGAAATGGTCACCCCGTGGAAGCCATGGGAGGAGCTGGACGCCGTGCAGAGGGAATATGAGCGGGAGCAATACAACGATTTGATTACAAGATTATCGGAGGTATATGAAGATGCTGCGACCTAATGAAATCGTTGAGAAAGCCAAGGCAGACCGGACAACCTGCAGGATTGTAGCCGCTGCCGGGATCACCGTCAAACCGGAGCCGGAAGTACCGCCCAACCGGCCCGGGTATACCTGGATTCCCTACCAGGCGAAAGCCCGGGGGCCGATAACATGGGTAGAAAGCGAGTACGACGCAACCATGCCAGGCACCACGGAAAACCCCATTTCCTACGAGCTGGGGCTGGAAGTATACCCCAATTATTTCTATGTGCTGGACGGCGTGAAAAAGGTCTGGACCGGCGACCAGGGCCCCGCCCCAGAGTGGGAGGACGACCGTTTCACTGAAATCTAACTACAGGACGGAGCTGAGCATTATGGCAGTTAAAACGTATCAAAAAGCGAATCGCATTCAGCTGACGGAACATTTTAACTCCCGGGAATTCCGCTGCGGCTTGGGCAGGCCCAGCAATTGCACCACAACCCTGATTGACAGCGACCTGGTGGCGGGCCTGGAAAAGATACATAAGCGCTGCCGGGAACTCCGGGGCGGGAATGTGACCATCACCATCACCAGCGGCTACCGCTGCCCGGAATATAACCGGAGCGTGGGCGGGGCCGTCGGCTCCTACCACAGCCGTGGCATGGCTGCGGACATCGTGGTGGGGGGATTCAAGCCCCGAGAGATTGCAGGCATTGCCGAAAGCCTGGGCTTTAAGGGTATCGGCCTGTATGAGACAGACAAGGACGGTCATTTTGTCCATGTGGACACCCGGACCTATAAATCTTTCTGGTACGGCCAGGCCCAGGCCCCACGCTCCACCTTTGGCGGAATCTCTGCCGTTTCACCTGCAAGTCCAGGCACGTCTACCACGACCGGCAGCGGCTACACCCTGCGCCAGTTTATCAAGGATGTGCAGCAGGTCTGTGGGGCCGCCGTGGACGGCGTGGCAGGCCCTGACACTTTGGCCCATACCGTCACCATATCCGCAAGCAAAAACATTTCCCATCCCGTCGTCCTGGCCGTCCAGAAACGGCTTGCCGCCTTGGGCTATTCCCAGGTAGGCACCACCGACGGCGTGGCGGGCAGCAAGTTCACCGCCGCCCTGAAAGCTTTCCAGGCGAAAGCCGGATGCAGGTACCAGGACGGGGAAGCCACCAAGGGGGCAGAGACCTGGCGCAAGCTGCTGGGTATGTCCTAGGGAAAGGGGGTGGTAGAAATGGAGAGCGTCACCCTCCCGGCAATCTGGGCCGTCATAGCTTGGATCGCTGCGGCCATTGTCCTGCTGGCTAACGCCGCCGACAAAATCGCCGCAGTCATCAAGAACGCCAAGGCACCCAACGCCCAGCAGAATGACCGGCTGGATGCTTTGGAGGAGGAAATGAAGCAGGTTCAGCAATACCTGGCCAACGACAAAAAGCACTTGGATTCCCTGGACGATGGGAACCGGATCACCCAGCGGGCCCTGCTGGCCCTGCTGTCTCACGGTCTGGATGGAAACAGCATTGAACAGATGGAGGCCGCCAAGGCCGCCCTGGAAGAACACCTGATCAACCGATAACGGAAAGGAGCAAACCATGGAAATCATCAAGACTATTATCAACACTTACGGCACCGAGATTCTGGGTGCCCTGCTCACCGCTCTGGCCGGTGTGCTTGGCATGGCCCTGAAACGTCTGGCCACCCAGTACGTCAACACCGAAACCAAGCAGGCCATTGCCCGCACCGTCGTGCAGGGCGTGGAGCAGGTCTATAAGGACCTGCACGGCCAGGAGAAGCTGGACAAGGCCATGGAGGCAGCAGCGGCCATGCTGAAAGAAAACGGCATTACGGTCACAGACTTGGAGCTGCGTATGCTGTTGGAATCCGCTCTGGCAGAATTTAACCGTGTATTTGATTCCACCAAGCTGACCCAGAAAGCCCAGCAGGAACGCCTGGACGCCCTGGACAAAGCCGCCGCAGAATAACCCAATACATAGCAAGCCCCGGCCCTCTACACGGAGAGCCGGGGCGTTTCTTTTGAAAAAAGTTGGAAAATTCTGAAAATAGTTCTTGACAATATGCCATATATGGCATATAATAAGGATGTCAGGAGGGGGAACGGAAGGAGCCCCGAAAGTGAAGATAGAAATCAAAATCACCGTAACAATAACCCCAACAAAAGAGAAAAGCCCCGCACCTAAGAAACCCCAGGCACAGAGCAATTCCCAAAAAACCAATATCATAATACACAACAACTAAACAAAAGTCAAGCCCCCCTCCTGACAAACTTTCGGGGCTCCTGCATAAAGAAAGGAAATCACTATGGCAAGTCTAAGACAAGCAGCGCAGAACGTACTGGGCGCTGCACGAGATGGTATCCTCTGGTTCGCCGTCTGGAAAGATGGCCGTGGATGGTGCAGCAGTGAATTTTATGGAATCGACTACGACGAACGCACAAGCACCGCAAAAATTGGGGACCAGGAAGACCTGGACGAACTGAAAGAAATCCTGTCCACAGACCCCAATGCAATTATGGTAAACAGCTATTATCACAATCTGGGAGCCTTTGACGGATACCCACTCACACGGGATGATCTGGCCACTTTTATCCGTTGGCAGTATGAGCTTCAAAGCGCCAACCTGAAAGACTTTTTAGAAAAATCTGTGCTAGTTGCATAATCATCAGCATCTAATGAACCACAGATCGCAGGCCCGAATATGGACACATTGCACAAAAAGGAGAAATGAACATGGGAGACAAATTGAAAGCCGCCCGGCAGGCGGCAGGCATGACCCAGGGACAGCTTGCCGCCGCCATTGGCTGCACCCAGCGGGATATAAGCAGGTGGGAATCCTGCAAAGTGGAGCCCGGCGTGCTGACTGTCAAGAAGATGGCCCAGGCATTGGGCTGTAGCATGGACGACCTTGTATAGACCATTTTCGTGACCTCACGAAAATGATGCAGACGAAAGAGGGGCACCCAGCCGGGTGCCCCTCTTTTTGCGCCTTGACGCTGCTGCATCCAGGCGCTATAATGACCGCAAAAGCAGGCCCTGTAACGGCTCTTGGCATATGTACATGATGGGTAGGTGTGTGAGCTGACCTACTGCCTCCACATCATGGTCCGCTATGAGATCGAGAAGGCCCTGATCGCTGGCACCCTGGAGGTCAGGGATGTGCCCCGGCGGTGGAACGCACTCTACAAGCAGTACCTGGGCATTGACGTGCCCAGCGACAGGGAAGGCTGCCTCCAGGATTCCCACTGGTCCTTCGGCGGCATTGGCTACTTCCCCAGCTATGCCCTGGGCAGCGCCTACGGTGCCCAGATGCTTGCCTGCATGGAAAAGGATCTGGGAGACGTATTTGACGATGTTGCCAAGGGCGACCTGAGCCGGATCACCGGCTGGCTGCGGGAGCATATCCACCGCTATGCCAGCTTCAAAAAGCCCGGAGAGCTCTTCCGGGAGGTCTGCGGGGAATTTGATGCAAAATACTACACCGACTATCTGACGAAGAAGTATTCCGAGCTTTACGAACTGTAAGGAGCATTTTCCATGGAACTGACTGCTGCGGATATTGCTATGCTGCTGCCCAAGCGTGACGAAAACGCCCACAAGGGGAATTTCGGCCGGATTCTGCTGCTCTGCGGCAGTCTGGGCTATACGGGAGCCGCCTATTTTGCCGCCATGGGCGCCCTGCGGACTGGGGCGGGGCTGGTCTATCTGGGGGTGCCGGAGAGCATCTATGCCATTGAGGCGGGAAAGCTCAACGAGCCCGTGATTTTCCCGCTGCCCGACCAGGGGGGACGGCTGGACAAAAGCGCAATCCCGGAGATCCTGGAACGGCTCCCCCGGATGGACGCCGTACTCATCGGCCCGGGGCTGGGACTGGGCAGCGGGCCGGAGGCCGTGCTGACAGCGGTGCTCACCCACGCCGCCTGCCCGGTGGTCATCGATGCCGACGGCATAACCCTGCTTGTCCGGCATATGGATATACTGCGCGGAAGAATGGCCCCCACGGTCCTGACGCCCCACGATGGGGAGTTTGCAAGGCTTTTCGGCCCCGTGGGAGAGGACCGCATGGCAAGTGCCCGGGCAGCCGCCCGGGACAGCCGCAGCATCGTGCTCCTCAAGGGCCACCGGACCTGCATCACCGACGGCACCCGGGACTACCGGAACACCACCGGCAACCCCGGCATGGCCACAGGCGGCAGCGGGGACGTGCTGGCGGGAATTCTGGCTTCCCTGCTGGGGCAGGGCCTAGAGCCGCTGGAGGCCGCGGCCTGTGCTGCCTGGCTCCACGGAAAGGCCGGGGACCTGTGTGCCGTGGACCTGGGCGAGTACGGTATGCTCCCCACGGACCTCTTGGGATACCTTCCGCGACTTCTGAAATAAGGCGGAAATGCTATGCGCAAAGGGCTGCTTCCCTCACTTCTGATTTCTTTCATACTTCTGTGCGGCTGTGCAGGCCCGGAAACTGACCCGGGCCTTGCCCTGCGCAGCCGCATTCTGGAAAAAGGCTGCTGCTTTGACGCGGAGATCACCGCGGACTATGGCGACAGCCTTTCCGTTTTCGCCATGCACTGCCAGGCGGACAGCGCCGGGAGCCTGTGCTTCACCGTCACGGCCCCGGAGAGCATTGCAGGCATTTCCGGCAATGTGGCGGCGGGAACGGGGAAGCTGCTGTTTGAGGACAAGGCCGTCTCTTTTCCCCTGCTGGCAGACGGCCTGCTGACCCCGGCGGCAGCGCCCTGGATCTTCGTAAGAACTCTGCGCTCCGGCAACCTCATCGCCTCCGGCCGGGAGGGCGATGGCACCCGGCTCTCCATTGACGACAGCTTCCGGGAGGATGCCCTGCGGCTGGACATCTGGCTGGACGAGGCGGGGAACCCCGTCAAAGCCGACATATCCTGCAAAGAACAGCGGTACCTGTCGATGGTCGTCCAAAATTTTCGAACCGAGTCGGAACCGGAAGCATAGTATCTGAAGGAAGCGCAGTATAAAACCGGGACGCCGGTGGGAGAATACTCCTGACCGCGTTACATAAGCCCTCAGATCGTAGCGCGGAAAAGAAATGACGTACGGAGTGTGATACCATATGGACAGCTTGGTCAAACGGGGCGACATCTTTTACGCGGACCTGTCCCCGGTGGTGGGCAGCGAGCAGGGCGGCACCCGGCCGGTGCTCATCGTCCAGAACGATACCGGCAACCGGCATTCCCCCACGGTCATTGCCGCCGCCATCACCAGCCAGACCGGGAAGGCAAGGCTTCCCACCCACATCAATATTGCAGGGGGCAGCGTGGGCCTTTCCAAGGATTCCGTGATCCTCTTGGAGCAAATCCGGACCATCGACAAGCGCCGCCTCCGGGAGCACATGGGCCGCCTGGACGACGCCCACATGGCCATGGTGGACGACGCCATCGCCGTCAGCTTCGGCCTGCCGGAGATAAGGTGAGATATTTTCAGGAAAAACTTTCCCTCCGGGCGATGCGTCGCACCCACGTCAAAAAAGCTTCCCCTTCGGGGGAGCTGGCTCGGCGCAGCCGAGACTGAGGAGGGGCGTTCCGGGCGAGAGCGGTACGAGCGTGCATAGTTTCTACCGTTCTATCATCCGGGGCCCCTCTTCCACCACCGCCTGTGGCGGCGGTCCCTCTTCCCCGCAGGGGAAGGTTTTTCCCTGTTCACAGAAAATTTTCCCGTTTTTGGTCTTTACAGCAAGGAAAACTTAGGCTATAATACAAATATTCTTTTGAAAAGGAGCTGAAGACCATGACGGATCAAGATACCCTGACCTTCAACGTCCCCGATGACAAAGAGAACATGCGCCAAATCCTCCGGAGTGTGTTCGAGGCCCTGACCCAGAAAGGGTACAACCCCGTAAACCAGATCGTTGGCTACCTGCTCACGGAAGATCCTACTTACATCACAAATTATGGCAACGCCAGAAGCATGATCTGTAAGATCGACCGGGACGAGCTGATGCAGGCGCTGGTGCGCGAGTACCTTTTTGAGCACTGAGGCAGAATAAGCTCTGCTTCTGCCGCCTGAAGTCCGGCTAAGGGGCCTTTGCCGCGGGCAAAGGCCCCTTATTTTGTACCTTGACAGCTTCATATCGCCCTCCGCTTTGCGCGTATTTTGCGTTTATTTTTGCGTAAATAAAAAATATTCTAGGCATTTCAGCACTTTTTTCTACATCCTGCTTGACAGGATGGTTACAATGTGTTACAATTCGATTACATTTTGCACAGGAGGTTCCAATCATGGCTGAAGAGAAAGCAGTTCTCATGTATAAAGGTCACCCGCTGATGCGGAAAGATAACCTGATCTATTACGGCTCCATGGCCGACACCTATATTGTTATGCTCCAGGTCCTGGAGAGCAAGAAGCAAGGCGACACCGACATAGCGACCCGCGTCTCCGTCCAGCTCCAGCTGACAGACCCCACCGCCAGAAGCAGAGACCGGGTGGTCAAGAAGAGCGAAAAAGGCGACCTGTACACCGCCCTGGACGTTGGCTGCGTCTGGCTGGAGCGGGCTCTCGCCGGTAAGTAATTGGACGGAAACTCCGACAAATTCGTCTGCGGCTGAACAGCGGATCTTTTCCCCCGGCTGTGCGGTTCCGAAAGCGGGAAATACACAAAGTATTCCTCCGCTTTCAGAACCTTCATCCGGTGAAAAGTCTCTCGCTGTCAGCTCTTGCCAAATTTGTCGCAGCTTCCTGAGTTTTACATAGATACCTATATTTGTTAGATTTCCCAGAGCAAAACGGAGGTTCCATATGAAGTTTTCCAAAAGAATGATCTGTCTTTTCCTGACCGTGATGCTCCTGGGTGCAGTCCTTGCTCTGCCGGCCTATGCCGCAGAGAGTGACTGCATTCAGGGCATTGCTTTTGTAAACGCCACTTCCCTGCGGATGCGTTCCGCGCCCTCCCTCAGCGGCAAAATTTTGAAATCCGCCGCCAAGAACGAAGTGGTGGTCCTGCTAGCAAAGGAGGGTGACTGGTATAAGGTCAATTACAACCTGACCGTGGGCTATATGCACAGCGACTATCTGAAAACCGCCGCGAAAGAAAATGCAGAGCTGGGCTACGGCAAGGTAACGGCCTCCAGCGTCAATCTCCGGCAGAAGCCCACCACCGCCTCCGCTTCCCTGGGCACCGTGGCCAGGGACAGCAAATGCTACATCATTGGTGTCAATGACGGCTGGTACAAGGTCATCTCCGGCAGCAAGATCGGCTACATCCGCAGCGACTATCTGGCCCTGACCGAAGCGCCTTATGAAAATGCCGCTTCCGCCAACAGCCCCAAGTTCTTCCGCCTGGGCAAGTCCACCGGCGTCACGCCCAGCGCAGCGGCCCTGAACGGTACATCCAGCAATGCTTCCGGTTCCGCCGGTGTCAGCGTTTCCGGCTCCGCCATTGTGGCAGAGGCGAAAAAGTACTTAGGCGCTCCCTATGTGGCAGGCGGCGCAAGCCCCAGCGGCTTTGACTGCTCCGGCTTCGTATACTATGTTCTGAAAAATCTGGGTCTGAGCGTATCCCGCACTCCTGCCGCCCAGTTCGTCAACATCGGCACCAGTGTGTCCAAGGACAACCTCCAGCCGGGTGATCTGGTGTTCTTCATCACATCCTCTTCCGGCAATGTGTCCCACGTGGGCATCTACGTCGGAAACGGCCAATTCATCCACGCCCCCAACTCCCGCTCCACCGTGTCCTATTCCGATCTGACCACCGGCTATTGGAGCCAGCACTATTACGGCGCAAAGCGGGTAGGATGATCCTTTCAAAAAATACATACCCGGAGACGAGGAAATGCGTTTCCGGGTATTTTTCTGGCTCTTTTGCACACACTACTCCCAAAAGGAGTGAAAACTATGGCAGAAAACAAGCGGGGGCGGTCGAGCTTTCTTTTGCCCCGGCCGCCGGTGATCACGGCCTGGGCCAGTGTGGCCGGGAAAAAGGAGAGCCAGGGGCCTCTGGGCCATTGCTTCGACAAAACCAGCCAGGATACCTTTTTCGGTCAAAAGACCTGGGAGCAGGCGGAGAAGGCCATGCAGGAGCAGGCCCTGAGCTTGCTGCTGAAAAAGGCAGAGATCCAGCGGTTTGATTTGGATCTGGTACTCTCCGGAGACCTGTTGAACCAGTGCATCGGTTCGGCGTTTTCCGTGCGCAATACGGGTCTGCCCCACCTGGGGCTCTATGGGGCCTGCTCCACCATGGCGGAGAGCCTGCTGCTGGCCTCCCTGGCCATCGAGGCTGGCATTGCGGACCGGGCAGCGGCCCAGACCAGCTCCCACTTTGCCTCCTCCGAGCGGCAGTACCGCTTCCCCCTGGGCTACGGCGGACAGCGAACCCCCACCGCCCAGTGGACGGTGACGGGCTCCGGGGCGGTGCTGGTGTGCCGCAGCGGCAAGGGGCCGCGCATTACGGCGGCAACCATCGGCACGGTGACGGACCTGGGCATTCAGGACGCCAACAATATGGGAGCCGCCATGGCCCCGGCGGCTCTGGCCACCATCCGGCAGCACCTGGAGGACCTGGGCCGGGAGCCGGAATACTACGACCGCATCGTCACCGGGGACCTGGGGCAGTACGGCAAGGAGCTGCTCCTGGAGCTGGCCCGGAAGGAGGGCTTGTCCATTGGCGGGCGGCTGGAGGACTGCGGCTGCCTGGTCTTTGACAACCTGCGCCAGGACGTCCACGCCGGAGGCTCCGGCTGCGGCTGCAGCGCCATTACCCTGTGCGGCCACTATCTGCCGGAAATCCGGAAGAAAAAGCTCCGCAGGATTCTCTTCTGCGGCACGGGAGCCCTGCTGTCCCCCACCTCTACCCAGCAGGGCCTGCCCATCCCCGGCATCTGCCATGCGGTGGCCATTGAAGAGGAGGCGTGAACATGGACTATCTGAAATCGTTTCTCATCGGCGGAGCCATCTGCCTTGTGGGCCAGCTGCTCATTGATAAGACAAAGCTGACCCCCGCCCGGATTCTGGTGAGCTATGTAGTGGCCGGGGTCATCCTGGGGGCCGTGGGCCTCTATGCGCCCTTTGCCGAGTTCGCCGGAGCCGGAGCCGCAGTGCCGCTGACGGGCTTCGGCAATACGCTAGCCAAGGGCGTTCGGGAGGCGGTGGACGAGCAGGGCTTTCTGGGCATTTTCACGGGTGGCCTGAAGGCCACTGCCGGAGGCATCACCGCCGCCATCCTGGCGGGGCTGCTGGCGGCCCTGCTTTTCCGCCCAAAGGATAAATCCTGAAAACCGGGGCACACTATCCACGCGGCCACAGCCGCAGCAAGGAGGAGCATACGCTATGAAGAACGAGCAGAACCGCAATCAGAATCAGAACCAGCAGAATCAGCAGAACCAGAACCAGCAGAGCAAGAACCAGAATCAGAACCAGCGCTGATTGTATCCCTGGCA
>ERZ773224.1038-NODE-1038-length-36215-cov-9.582992_pt1 | contig 36215 bp, 43 predicted proteins | sample MGYA00580526_ERZ773224 | MGnify/ENA primary metagenome ERZ773224 (study PRJEB29015, sample SAMEA2737743) | human gut metagenome | biome: human gut; feature: human-associated habitat; material: faeces | place: China | collected 2012 ... | reverse complement strand
TAAAGATGTGCTTGCCAAAGGCAGGAATATCCTTTATAGGCTGTTCACGATAATCGTGAACCTTATCAGTTAAATTGCCACAGCAAGGACATTTGTGAGGTTTTCGTTTTAACCGGCAGTTAATATGGATTGAATTATCAATTTCTTCAATTTTTTCTATATCAACATCTTGCAATCCTAAGAGTTTTTCGGTAAAATATTTGTAGAACATATTTGTTCCTCCATTTCTGGTTTCTAGTCAATTCTATTTTAACGGATTTTAGACAAATATGCTCTACTTTTTTTAAAATTATTTTTGTAGGATCTATTTGTTACCCCAACATTTATTATAGAGCCCAAACAATTTGATGTTCTTATGAACTCAATTATCCAAATAGTAAAGGATTCTGAGACTAAAGATGAAGCTGTTGAAAAGCTACAAAATTTAGTTAAAGGTAAAGAAAACTGATTACTTTCGCTAATCTGCTTAATTTAATATTATCAAATATATGAGTCAATCATTATATTTCTTATTTTAGAGATATAGTAATTGGCTCTTTTTTTATTTGGCAATCGTTTTAATTTTTTTGATTAGAACGGTTGCCTTTTTTTATTTACAAAAAATTGAAAGGAATGATTTTAAATGTATTTTACCGACACACCTGAACTCAGGAAGTTTGAAAGAGAGATGCGTCAGAAACCTAATTTTGACAGGCGCAATGATGATTGTTATGAAAATGAAATCTCACACTTATCTGACAACAAAAATGTCAATACAAACAGAAAAAAAGACGGAGGTTGATTTTATGACAATAAAAATCAGAAGTCCCACTTAAAAAACAATGCAATTAAACAAAATAACTTTAGGAGATGTATAACTTGAACGAATATGAAAGACAGCGCAGAATCGCTGAAAGCACAAAAAAATTGTATCCGCCGGGTACAAGAATTGAGCTTATCTCTATGAATGACCCTTATGCACCTGTGACCTCAGGCACAAGAGGAACGGTTAAATTTGTTGATTCGTTGGGTACGATATTCCCTGAGTGGGATAACAATCGAACCATTGGTATCGCTCCCGGTGAGGACTCATTCAGAAAGCTCACACAGGAAGAAATCGAAACGGAAAACCAATCCGAATCACAAGTTGATGATGAAACTCCTGATGAGGATAATGGAATGACAATGGGAATGTAAGGTGAGGTTTAATCAATAAATCTTCGTTTGGAATGAAGATTTATGAGCATCAAATATTTCGATATGTTTGCAGGTATTGGCGGTTTCCGTTCCGGACTTGAAGCCATAGGCGGTTTTGAGTGCGTCGGATACTGCGAAATCGACAAGTATGCAAATCAGGCATACGAAGCAATGTACGACACGGGAGGTGAACTTTACTTTGATGATGCAAGAAAAATCGTACCCGAACAGTTACCCGATTTCGACCTTATTACCGGCGGATTTCCTTGCCAAAGCTTCTCAATCGCAGGAGCAAGAAAAGGATTTGACGATACAAGAGGAACGTTGTTTTTTGAAATTGCAAGAATTGCTGCCGTTAAAAAACCTAAGTATATCTTCCTCGAAAATGTTCCCGGTCTGCTTAACCACGACTCAGGCAAAACATTTGAAACAATCCTCAATACATTGAATACAGGGTCCCCGAAAAGCATTAAGCTTTTTGGGGAGAGGAGGTGCAGCATAGCGTGCGAGTTTTTAACCGCTTGCGGTTGGAAACGAGTAAGCACAGCTTGCACCGACGAGGGGTATGATGTATGTTGGCAGGTACTTAACAGCAAAAATTTCGGAGTACCGCAATCACGAAATCGAGTGTACATTATCGGATATCATCGAGGACAATGTGCCGGCGAAGTACTATCTTTCACGCAAACAAGCGGAAAAACTCTTATACAAAGAAAACCCAACGCAAGGTGAGCGAATCTACTCATCTAAAGGGCTAAGCTGTACACTGACAAGCGGTTCGGGAGGATTCGGCGGTCATTCGGGACTTTATCTCGTTGAAGATACTGAAAACTTTGGCTTGCCGATAAAATCTAAGACCAAAGACGGTTATCAGATTGCATATCCCGGCGACAGCATAGATACTGCTTTTTCGGGACAAAATTCAAGGCGTGGCAGAGTCGGAAGTCAGGTAGCACATACTCTGACAACTTCTGCAACGCAGGCTGTATTCTATCTTTTACCTGAAAGGGAAAATGATAGAATTAGCCATCGATCGTTGACACAAAGTGTCAAACTGGTCGGGCGACATGAATCTAATGAAATGGACACTCGTGTCCATTTCATCGACCTGAATCCCGATCCGAAGCTGACAGAAATTGCAAGGTGCATAACTGCAAGGCAGGATTAGGGAATCAGTAATCGAAAGGCTGAACATTCGGGAGTGTTTGTAGAAAATTCAGATGTTCTCGATGATAATGAAAAGTTTGCAGTAGCCTTTGTTGAGCCAAACGGTGAAGTTCACATAGGCAGAATAAGAAAGCTTACTCCTAGGGAGTGCTGGAGATTACAAGGCTTCACGGACGAGCATTTTGATAAAGCAAGAGCAACAGGTCTATCCGACAGCAGGTTCTACAAGATGGCAGGAAATGCTGTGACAGTGAAGGTAATCTCTGAAATCGGGAAGATTATCAAAAAAGTAAACGATAAAAATTAAATAACAACAACTGATATCAATCGTTCCGAACGACTGATATTGGTTTTCATATATACAGCCGTTGGTTAGATTTTAAATTTAATCAACGGCTTTTTGTCGTTTCAGGGGCGATTGGTATTAAAAAATTTTGGCGAGATGAGAGTTATAACTCCCCACTGCTGACAATGTTTCCTCTATCGTAATGTTATGCGGTGGGGAATTGCCAACGGCGGCTCGCCGTAAGGAAGTGAGAATATCAAAACCCCTGTAAGTTGGATGGGTAACAAAACCTCCATACTTCATATTTTGTACGCCCTCTTTCCTTTGAATTACGAAAGGTATATTGAACCGTTCGGAGGTTCGGGAGCTGTACTGTTAGGCAAGAAAAAGCCTGATAAATTTGAGGTTTACAACGACTATAACCATAATCTTGTAAACCTATTTCGCTGTATGCGTGACAGACCAATGGCGTTCATAAAAGAACTCGGATTTTATCCGCTTAATTCAAGGGATGATTTCAATGCCATAAAAACCTTTTTTAAACAGGAGAAGTTTGACGATAAGTACCTTGATGAAGAATTAGAATTGACGAAGATTATTCTTCCTGACTTGAAAGCAGAAGAAATCATTGAATTGTATATAAAAATGAAACAGGACTACGACTTGCGCAGAGCAGTAATGTTTCTTAAACTTCTACGATACAGCTATTCAAGTGGCGGAAAATCATTTGCCTGTCAGCCATTTTCAGTAGTGAGCCTGTTTCAACTGATAGAGCAAGTGGGAAAAAGACTTGAAAATACTGTGATTGAAAATCAGGATTTCGAGGTATTAATCAAGCATTATGACCGAGAAAATGCCTTTTTCTACTGCGATCCGCCTTATTTTTCAAGTGAGTATGTTTATCAGTGCGGTTTCACTTGGGATGACCATCAGAGGCTGAAAAACACACTTGCAAATTCAAAGGGCAAATGGCTTGTATCATATAACGATTGTGAGGAAATCCGTAATTTATATGACGGTTACTCATTCTTTGATTTCACAAGGCTTCACAATATGAAGCAGCGAATCAACGCAGGCGAACAATTCCCCGAACTGCTAATCAGTAACTACGATATGTATGAAAGGCAGAGAAATAAACCGTTGCAGTTGAGTTTGCTTGACTTAACAACCGAACAACAAATTGATTTAGAACAAATTTTGAAGGAGTGTATTATTAGCAATGGAAAATAGAATTTATGTAAGCATACCGCTTGACGCACTTATTGCATCAGGAATCACATCTGACTGTGCTGTGCAGATTTCAGCTATGGACGGAGCAATTCTGATTGAGAGGTGCGATGATGATTGTGAAGAATGTTGCTGTGACTGCATCTGCGATGAGTGCAGAGCAGAACTCGCAGAAAGCGAGGACGAGTAATGCTCAGGTTGTTCAGAGTTCTCGGAAAAAGAGGAAGAATTACAATCCCTTTTGAAATCCGTCAGCGAATCGGATTCAGATACAACGATGTGCTGTCGTTTACGGAGCTTGATGACAGCTCGGTAGTTGTCAGAAAAGAGAAAATCTGCGATAACTGCATTGATATAGCAGAAGAATACAGTGAGGATATAACTCTGGAAGATTTTCTTGCTAGTTTGTCCGAGGAAGAACAGAGAGAAGCACTTATACATCTTTCACTGCTGTGGGGTGAGAAGCTGAAAGTTACTGGTTATCGTAGTTGAATGTTGCTGTTTGGTGTGGTATACTTTTGGTGGATAAGTTTGAATTTGGTGAGGTGATATTTTGGAAATCTGGGATGGATATTTTAAAGATGGAACTCTGGCGGATCAAGACTTAATTAGAGGTGAGCTAATTCCCAAAGGTTTGCACCATCTCGTATGCGATATTTTGGTTAGACATATAGATGGCGACTATCTTCTTATGCAGAGGGATTTTTGTAAACCAAACTTCGGTGGCTATTTTGAAGCAACAGCTGGAGGGTCTGCATTGAAAGGTGAAGATAAGTTATTGTGTGCCAAAAGGGAGCTTTTTGAAGAAACAGGTATTGTTTTAGATTCCTTTGAGTTAATTGGTCAGCATATTTCTAGTGATACAATATATTATAGCTTTCTTTGCGTTACAGATTGGGATAAGACACAAATCACTTTACAAAAAGGTGAAACTGTTTCTTATAAGTGGATTCCTGAAAGAGACTTTATTAAATTTGTAAATTCAGATAATATGATTGATGTTCAAAAACAACGTTACGAGGATTATTTTATGAGAGTAGGATATATCAGATAAACTCCAATTTTCAGATTACAAATATTTCTGGACATTTGAAATTCTTTGGATATACTTATTGCTTGAAAGGACGGCGATAGTATGAAAAAGAAAATCGCAATAATGTTAACATTGATTTTAGCAACAGGAACATTCACAGCTTGTACAGCAGAAGAAAAAATGTATAACAGTTCTTTATCACCCACGGTTTCAACTTCCGTGGGTGTTTCTGCATCTGGGGAAAGTTCTGAAATGGCAACAACCGAAACAATGCAATCCACCGAAAAAGCCACCGTTTCAAAAGAAACAGAGCCTTCGGGACCAGAATACCAAAACCGAAGAAAAAGCCGACAGTGGGCAAAATTCAGCGGTTGTTTCAGCAACGGATCCGATTCAGAAAACACAATCCGAGGTTCAGAACATCAGCAGGAATACAGCGAACAGTAATCTGCAAAAATCGGAATCGACCGCTAAAAAAGAAACTGAAACTCCTACTCAAAAGCCTGCTGTAAAACCGACACAACCGATTACAGTACAAAGAAACCGTCAGACTTTCCTGTTATGTCTGACTTTTATGACTTGTGCGAGGAAGAATATATGACCTACGACCACAAGCGAAAGTATCTTTATACAGAAGAAATCCTGCAGGAGGTTTGTCTGGGTATTCACAGTATGTGTGTCGGTTCAGAATCAAAGTATTTCAACGGTCACACGAATATCACCGATGAGAAATTCTTGTGCTTCGGGGTTAAGGGTTTGCTTGATACTAACAAAAGGCTCAAAGATGTTAAATATAATTATTGTTCGAAACCGAATAGGATGTAATTAAACGAGATGACCTTTATTGTTTATCTCGTTTTTATTTAGTGAAAAATATGTTTATATTTCAAAAACTATTTTAATTAACTAGTTTGCAAAAAAGTATTATTGATTTTCTTGACAACTTTGAATTTATACGCTAAAATTATATATAGAACATATGTTCTATGCGATCGATCAAAAATATTAATTATTTATTAGGAGGAAAAAATTATTGAGTAAGCAAGCAATTTCTCTTTCATATTTATACGGTGGAAAGTGGATAGGTTTTAGTGATCAGACAAAATCTACTATGGACTGCTTAAAGATTAAAACAAGTTCAAATGAATCTTTTTATTTACAATATAGAACTTGGAATAAGGGAATGAATGGATATTATCCATATGTAAAAAGTACTGAAAACGATTATGCAGGTTCTTCAGGTAAGCCAATTCAACAACTTCAGATTCAAGCATACAGGAATGATGGTACGAAGTTAGTATCAGGTATTGTTGTTATGTATAGAGCCTTTGTAGAAAATAAATGGCTACCATGGGTAAGTAATGCTGACCCTGAATGGATGGATAGTGTATAGAGTAAATATAATCTGGGTGGCACTTTAGATACCAGCAGCTCGTATGCCGGTATCTCCGGAAAGAATATTAGCGGAATAGAAATTCGTGTTTATAAAGAATCATCGTTAGGAAACTACTCTGGTGGTGAATCAAATCCTTCGCTAAGCTATATGGTTGGAAATGAATCTAATTGGAAGTCTTTTTCAAAAAGCACTTTGTCATCCAGAATAGATGGAATAAAAATACAGACAGGCAGTAACAAGGATTATTATTTAACTTATCGAACATGGAATGAAGGACAGTCATCTTATTATCCTGCCGTAAATAGTACAGAAAATGATTATGCAGGCTCCCCTGGAAAAGCTATTCAGAGGTTAAGTATCAATGTATATAGAAATAATGGCACAAAACTTACTTCCGGAATTATTGTTATGTATAGAGTATATACTGATTCAAGGTGGTTGCCATGGGTAAGTAACGCTGATCCTGAATGGATGAGAAATGTAAAAACTAAATATAGTTTGAATGGTACTTTAGATACAGGTTCATCTTATGCCGGCATAGACGGTAAAAATATTGGTGGCGTTGAAATTCGTATTTTTGAAGAAGATTCGTTAAATGCGGGTTCAGGTAGTTTCGTTGGTTCTGAAGAATTAATAACAACCCAGTATATGGCAAATAGTACATCTAATTGGAAAAGTTTCAATCATAAAGTAATGGCTTCTCCTATTGACGGTATTAAAATTCAGACCAATTCAAATTCGGATTTTTATTTGCGTTACAAAACATGGAACGAAGGACAATCATACTATTATCCTGAAGTAACAAGTTTAGAAAATGATTACGCAGGTTATCCAAATAAACCAATTCAGGGACTGAGTATAAGTGCATATAGTAAGGATGGAACAAAGCTAACTGCCGGTGTTGTTGTAATGTATCGTGCTTATGTTGATGGAAGATGGTTGCCATGGGTTAGTAATGCTGATCCGGAGTGGATGCAGGATGTTCAAGAAAACTATAATTTAGGTGGAACATTGGATGTCAGTTCATCATATGCCGGAATTATCGGTAAAAATATAAGCGGTGTTGAAATCTATGTGTTTAATGGCAAATCCATCTCATCATCAATCGGTAATTTATCCGGAGGCAAAGTAGCTTCAACACTTAGCTATATTGACGAAGATTCTAATTGGCATAGCTTTACTTCAACTGCAAGCTCTGTTCATATTAATGGTATAAAAATTAAAACCGACAAGGATAAGCCATATTACCTTTTATACAGGACTTGGAATGAAGGAAAATCATACTATTATCCTTTTGTTAAAAGCACTGAAAATGACTATGCAGGATATCCGGGTGGCATTGTGCAGTTATTGAATATTCAAGTATATAGTAAGGATGATGTAAAACTAACATCAGGTGTAGTTGTTATGTACAGAGTGCATGTAGGAGGAAGTTGGCTGCCTTGGGTAAGTAATGCTGATCCAAAATGGATGCGTAGTGTACAGACAAAGTATAATTTAGGTGGCACTTTGGACACAGGGGCTTCCTATGCGGGTATAGATGGCCAAAATATAAACGGAGTAGAAATTTATATATATGAGGAGAATGAAGTTTATACTAAGCCGCAAACACCTATAGGTAATAGTAAAATAATTCAAGCCCCGTTTATTTCCCAATTAGGCAAATATCCAACAGGATGCGAAAGTGTTACAACAGTTATGGCACTAAATCATATTGGCATAGATATATCTGTAGATAAATTTATTGATTCGTACTTAACTAAAACAGGAGTTCCTTTTGATCCCAATATTTCATTTGGGGGAAATCCCAGATATACGAGTGGGTATGGATGTTATGCACCGGTAATAAAAAAGGCATTGGATAAAGCTTTATCCGGACAAAAATATACTGCAAAACAATTATATGGTGTTTCTCTGAAAAATTTATGTTCTAACTACATAGACAAAGGAATACCGGTAATTCTTTGGGCTACTATGTATATGAATACTCCATACATAAGTTCTACGTGGACCTACAACGGAAAAACAATTAACTGGATAGCCCCCGAACATTGTTTGCTGTTAGTGGGATACGATAGTAGCCATTATATTTTTAATGACCCTTTGACTTATCAACCACAAACCTACTATAGCAAATCTTCCGTTGAAGTGGCGTATAAAGGTTTAAACTATCAGGCTATTGTTCTTGAAAAAAAGGATACTAGCACTCCTGCACCAACGCCTGCTCCTGTATATAAATATGGTGCAGTTAAAAATCCCATAAATGGAAAAATATATCCGATTGAATACTATGAAAATGGTAAGTCTTATTATAAAGAAGAGCATATAAATGAAGAAAAAACAACCAGATTAGTAAAAAATTCATTTGATGTAGCAAAATTTATTTCAGGACTTGCTTTTGATGATAGTTTGGTAGATAAAATGGATAAAGCTCCACTTATTGGCAGTATTTATGGTATTGTTATTGGCGGTATTACATCGTTTTCTGAAAGCTGGGAGTCATTATATATTGATGTTAAATACTACAAGGCAAAAAGTTCAGGTAGAAGATGGGCTAATATTGAATGCGGTGAATCAAAGTATTGCAATTTCTTTAATAATTTATTATCACTTAAAAATCAATCTATGAGAGCTCTTTATGGACGCTGGTCAGGAGCTAATATGTATTCTGCTCAAGTATGGGAAAGTACTGTTAATGATTTTGCAAAAGGACAGTATGCAAAATTTAAGGGAATAATACCAAATAACTCATATAACTATGATATTATATTTACATTTGATGAAAGACGAAAAGAGGATAAATATGTATCTCAAATTTTCTGTGGCAAAGATGGAAAAATGTATGAATATGCGCATATATATAATAGTGAAAAAATTGAAATTGTTGTTAAAGATTTTTTGGGTACAGAAATTGATCGTATAAATATTTTGCCTCAAATGAATCCTTTAAGTGAATTACCTCAAGATAAAGCAGCACTTTTTGAATTTATGAAAGCATAAATATATTAACAACATCAACAACAGCCGAAGTAGGAAAATACTTCGGCTGTAATTACAATACGTAGATTTAAAAAACATAAAATTTAATAATCTACTCCCTCTTGTTTTAGCATATTATCTTCAATTTTATAGTGTTTGGTAATTTCCATATTATCAGCAACCCACAGTGCTAAATCGCCCGAAGAAAGCTCTGCATCATCATCAAAAACTCCGCATACGGAATAGTCATCATCGCGATAGCAATTAATAGCTTTATATGTTTTATCTATAATTATGTAGGAATATTCGACTGCAATAATATTTCCGTTCTTACCACTATATTTACTGAAAGTAAAATCGGTTGCCCATTCTTTGTCCTCCCAAGAATCAGGCATTGTAACATCTGGTGTACTTATTCCGTCAACAAGTATATTAAAGTAATCCCTAATGCTTTCAGGAGTTTCAAATGTAACATCCGGGAAATTGTCCATTACTTTGCCTATATTTATATATTCAATATTATCGCAAATTAAATCTTTAATACCATCATATTTACCATTAAATAAATCATTATAAGCTTGTTTGTATTTGTCATCAATTGGCATTAGCGAAGGAATGATATAGTTATCTATACTTAACTTGTAGGGAGAAATTTTATCGTTGGCATTTGTTTCGTTTGCTTTCGAACTAAAACAGGCAATAGAAACATAATCTTGAGTTAATACTTTCCAATCTGATGGCACGTCAAGTGAAAAAGTTACATAATCTTCTTGGCTGTTTTCCGTTACCGTTTTTGTTTCTACATCAGGCCTAATAATTTTATTATTCTGCTGACATCCTACGAGTGAAATCATAAGCACGATGGATATTATTGCTGATAAGATTTTGTTTTTCATTTGTATGCTCCTATTCCTATTATATATTTTAACTGGAAATTATTTGAGATTTTTGATTTTATGCATTTTTTACTAAATTGTGATATCTATTATACTTCTTGTATTGCTTTTTGTAAAGTAATAATAAAAATAAATTTCAAACTTAATTAAAGTAATAAAGGTAAGTATATCAGGACTTATGCAAAGTTATGTGGGATATGTTTGTTCTACGAAAGGTGGCATAAGATATGGATATACTTGAAGATTTATATTATGGAAACTTATTCCCTCACGAAAAATGTTCAAGGCTTGACGATGAGGTCAAAGAACTATTGAAACTGCTCAACAGGAATGAAGAAAAGTTTGTGGCAACCCTGACTGAGGTACAGAAAGAAACCTTCGAAAAATACAAGGACTGCAATCGTGAGATTTCTGAAATCAGTGAGCGAGAAATATTCCTGAACGGATTTCGGATGGGTGCAAGAATTATCATTGATGTAGTAAATAATTAAGAAATCGGATAAGCAATCAATGAAATTTGACTGCCTATCCGATTACTTTTTGCAAATTTTACTCAATACAAATTATATTCAATGCTTCTTCCTTGGAAATTTTATCCTCAAGATAATTATCTCTCGCAGTTCTCGCTTTTTCAAGCCAATCGTAATATTCCTCAAAACTTAAAGGCTTTTCCACAGTACCAGGTGTGTTAAGTGTTCTTTCATAACGCTTATACATTTTGCCTCGCTGTGTGTCAAAAGTTTTCAGCACCTCATTTCTGTTTGCCAAGATTCGGTGCTTTAATTTCGGCGCAAATTCCTTGCAAGTTTTACCATTATTCAGAACTCTGTCGCAGTACAGGGTTTTCTTTTTTGTCTTTGGCACAAAGTATCTGCCACAAAGCTGACAGCGGCAGAGGCGGTATCCGTTCTCAACAAATAAATGTAACAGCAGAAAATAATACTCTGTCAGGTTACGGATATGGTACATCTGTCTGGATTTGTTATCCTCAAAATAAAATACGGTGGAAATCTGTACGCTGTTGTAATTGAAATCTTCGTTAACATCAATTTCTATTTGATTTGATAAATCGCTGAAAAAGTGCAAAACAAAAAACTGCACGGTTTTTATCTGGTCAAGATAGCTTGCATATTCACGCAGATAATGTTCAGTTCCGTCGTTCTCTCCTAAAAAATCCTCAATCATAAGTCTGTTCAAAAGACCGTAAAAAGTTCTATATTCCGCCAATGCCTTTTCTGCTTTTGCAGTTAACTTTTTAATCAGTGCAAATCTTTCTTCACTTTCATCAGGATATGTTCTGTAAACTTTTCTTATTTCATTTTGCAGTTCAGAATACTCTTCAAAATCTTCTTCTGAGAAACTAATCAACTCATTTTTGATAGTAGTATTTTCAATTGGAATCTTATTGTTATTTTCCTGCATATAGCCGGAAATATTTCCTTTGGAATCAATTTTTAATAATAAACCTTCGTGCTTTGCCATATACACCTCTGTCCTGAAGTGAAAATTATAAAAATCACTTCAATTCATTTTGTCATATATTTTTCTTGAAAAGTATGAGATTATTGTATCACACTGGTGAAAAAATTCCAACAGCTTTTGGATTACAACTGAATAACCATACCAAAGCTAAAATATTTTGAAATCATATGAGGTATGAGTAACAGGGAAAGGAGAAAAATGATTAAGAATTTAAATTTGGAGTTGAGCAGTAAGGCAAGATTTGATTCAATCGACGGTGCAAGTCTTGTTGAAAAAGATTTGCCGAGAAAGAAGTTTATAATCAATTCACTTCTTGCAAGCGGTCTTTCGATTATAGCCGGCTCACCATAGGTAGGTAAGTCGTGGCTTGTTCTTGACTGGTGCGTTCGGATTGCAAAAGGCAAAGATGTATGGAATCTGCATACCGACAGCGGTACAACTCTGTATCTGTCACTTGAAGATGATGAAAGCAGATTGCAGGACAGGCTGACAGCGATAACCGATGAAGTGCCGAGTGATGTGCATTTTGTTACGGATTGTTCAAAACTTGATGAAAGGTTGGAAGAACAGATTCAAACTTTTGTTGATGAGCATATGGATACTGTCTTGATAATCATTGACACGTTTCAACTTATCCGTTCTGCAAAAAATGACTCGAGCTATTCAAATGATTATCTTGAGGTACAGAAACTCAAAAAACTTGCTGATGAGTTGAAAATTGCTATTCTTCTGGTTCATCATTTAAGAAAGCAAGGCGACTCTGACCCAATCAATGAGATTTCAGGCACAAATGGTATAGCTGGCTGTGCCGATGCTCTATTTGTTTTGAAAAAAAGCAATCGCACGCAGGGCAACGCAACTTTATTTTGCACGGGAAGAGATATTGAGGACAGAGAAATTGAGCTTGCATTTTCAAAAGAGGATTGCACTTGGAAAATGACTGCAGACAGCGCAGAGAATCCGAATATGCTTTTGCCTGATGAAATGAACTTGCTCATTGAGATGATGAAAGCAGAAAAATATTTCAACGGAAGCAATGCGGAATTTCTTGAACGATATAATGCTTATTCAGGCAAAAATCTTTCTGCTCGTATTCTGAAAAGGATGATGAACAAGTGGAAGTATGACTTGAATGATAATCACGTTTATTTCAAATCGTATAAGGAAAATAACATCAGAAAGGTTGAAATCAAATATGATTTTGAGATTGATAATTCAGATAGCGAGTACGTTAGGTACGATAAGTACGATGAAAATATAGCCGTTTGATTTATCGTTTTTATCGTCCTTATCGTCCTTAATGCAGATGTTGAGCAGAATTTGGCGGTTTGTCCGACTTTCAAGAGAAAACGGATAAAGTACCCGACTTCAAGCAAAAATCAAAATTTGGGCGGTTTGTGAGCGAAAGTAATTCTATATAACGGATTATGAATTCAGCGTAAAGTTGGGGTTCACATTTTCACAGCTTTGAAGCTGTGGCAAGCAACGCATTCGGCTGGTCGCTGACCTGCCGAATGCAATATACGGGCAGAAGCCCGAACCCACTTTATTGGCAAAGGAGGAAACCTAAATGAAAGACAGAAAAATGAGCATAAGAATATCGGAATCCGATTTACAGAAGATTCACCATAAAGCAGATAAGGCAAATCTTTCTCTTACTGAGTATGTAACAAAGGTTTGCCTTGGAAAACAAATCTTTGTTATTAACGGACTTGATGAAATTATCCGTCAGCAAAAGGCTATAGGAAAAAACATAAATCAAATTGCAACACTTTGCAATATGGGTAAAGTCATTTGCTTTAATCTTGCTGAACTTACAAATCAGTATGCAGAGATGAATAAACTACTTACCGATTTGCTTGACAGAAAGAGGTGGTCATAATAGCAACAGTAAAATTTATCGCAAGCAAACAAATGCAGTCACGGCAAGGGTTAGCTTCAATCCTTGCCTACTGCAAACAGGATAAGAAAACTTTGTACGATGGCAGAAAGCTGGTGAGCGGAGTGAATTGTGTAGCAGAGTCAGCGTTCAATGAAATGATGAATACTAAAATTCAATATAGAAAAACTGATGGCAGAATGTACTATCATTTGTTTCAGTCGTTCCACCCCGATGAACCTATAACACCCGAAACTGCTCACGAAATTGCTTTGAAGTTTGCACAAGAGCAATTCAAAGGTTATGAAGTTTTAGTTGCTACTCATATTGACAGAGAGCATATACATTCACACTTCATTTTAAATTCTGTCAGTGCTGAAACAGGATTGAAATATCATCCAGATAAAAATGAGATACAACGGTTGAGAGATTATTCTGACAACCTATGCAGAAAATACGGTTTATCAGTTGTAATTCCTAAGCAACCAAAAGTAAAACAGATGTCGGCAAGAGAATATCGTTCAGCAGACAAAGGTCAAAGCTGGAAGTTACAGCTTGCAATAGCTGTTGATGAAGCTATGAAATATGCAACCTCAAAGGAACATTTCATAAGCCTGATGGAGAACGAAGGCTATGAAGTTAAATGGACGGCAGAAAGAAAAAGCATTACCTACACTACACCAAATGGAATGAAGTGCAGGGATAATAAATTACACGAAGAAAAATATCTTAAGGAGAATATGGAAAATGAATTCAGAATACGGGAAGAAATCACCACAGGAATTAAAGGAACAAGCCAAAAAGCAAATGCAAATCGCCTCAAAAGCAGAACCCTGCGTAGCGGTTACGGAGCAGAACTGGAAAGCATTAATTTCAACTCAGACAGCACAGATAGATATGCTGAAATCAATACTGGACGAAATTTCAGAACTGACTACGAAAGAGGAAATACGGATATACCTCAACCGCCAGATGAATTCCTTGCAGAAGTCTATCGACAATTCCAATGCAATGGCGCAGACCTTCAAGAAGGAGCTTCAGGATATGACGAACAATTACGTCAGTCAGATAAACAATGCGGCGAAGAATGCTTCACAACAGGTTGGGAGCACGAGCGAGAAATATTCATACAGTATCAGTCAGGCGGAGGAGAAACTGAATCATCATGTGAGGATACTGTTTTTCCTGGCTTTGATACCGACAGCTATTACAGCAATAACGGAAATGATATTGCATATCTGGTCGCAAATCTCACAAATATTTTAGACAGCAACCACCCTGTAGAGGACTGCACTACAATGAAAAAACCTCGTAAAGAGAGAAAGAACATACAAGAAAATCCACAAGGCGGATTTAGTATGAAGATGTAAAGAAAGGATTGCCATGAACGAAACTGAAAATAGAATAACACCAATCACAAGAAACGATATTGCGTTTAACCGCCGTCATCTGTACGAAAGCGATAAGGTTAAAATCGGCAAAAAGACATTTTTAGTCACATCGGTATTTCCTATCGGAACCGAGAACGGTGACAACCCAAGTGCCGATGAAAAAATTAAAAATTTACTTGAACGAAAAACGGGATAAATATTTTACTGGACATTCAAACCGAGTAGGAGTATTGTTGACTTGCAATCCTATTCGGTTTGATTCAACAGAGCCTGAACGGCTCGGAAAGGATGAAAAAATTATGAAATCAAACCAACAAAAGATTACCGCACTCTACTGCCGTCTTTCTCAGGAGGACGAGTTAGAGGGTGAATCAAACAGCATTAAAAATCAAAAAAGTATGCTCGAAAAATATGCCGCCGATAACGGCTTTGGCAACTGTCGGTTCTATATTGATGACGGTTACAGCGGAGTATCCTTTGAACGCCCTGACTTCAAGCGTATGATTGCCGATATGGAAAAAGGAGAAATTGGAACTGTTATCACAAAAGACCTTTCCCGACTCGGCAGAGATTACCTTAAAACCGGTACATATATTGAAATTATATTCCCTCAGAACGATGTGAGATATATTGCCGTAAATGACGGTGTTGATTCCGAAAAAGGCTGTAATGAATTTATCGGAATCCGTAATTACTTCAATGATTTCTTTGCTGCTGACACATCCAAAAAAATCAGGGCAGTCCAAAGAGCAAAGGCAGAGCGTGGTGAAAGGATAGGCTCTAAGCTTCCTTACGGATATATGAAATCCGAAGATAACAGGTTAGTACCCGATCCCGACACTGCTCCCGTGGTAAAACGAATCTTTGATATGTATGTCAACGGAGTGGGAACCCGTACGATTGCAATGACTCTTGAAAGAGATAAAATTATGTCGCCAAGCGCATATGCCTACTACAAATACGGCAGAAAAGAAAATGGCTTGAAGCTGAATAATCCCTATCTGTGGAGTGATGTTACACTTAGAGGAATGCTTGTAAACGAGGTATATATCGGCACAACGGCGAACTACAAAACCACCACCAAATCAAATAAGCTGAAAAAGCAAATTCACAACGACCGCAAGGATTGGCTAATATTTGAAAATACCCACGAGGCTATCATTGATAAATCCACCTTTGAAATGGTGCAGAAGTGGTTTGCAGGAAGAAGAAAACCGAATAAATCAGGTAAGACAGATGTGTTTGCCGGGTTAGTTTATTGTGCCGATTGCAAAAGCAGAATGTATCTTCGCCGAGTGCTTAAGTATCCTAAAGAAAACAACTACCTTTGCAAAACCTATCAGCGATACGGTAATAATCACTGTACGGCACACAGAATCAGCGAACAGGATTTACACGCTGTGATACTTCAAAAACTGAGAGAGGTAACGGCATATGTACGTGAAAATCCCGAAGAATTTTATGAAATAGCAAGCCGTAATGCAAGAGCCGAAGCCGAGCGTGAAATGAAAACTTATCTGAGGGAAAAAGAAGCGGCAGAACAAAGAATAGCAGAGCTTGAAAGTATCATCCGTTGTCTGTACGAAGACCGAGTGCTCGGACGAATTTCTGTTGAACGCTACGAATCATTGTCATCAGGATATGAAACCGAGCAGTCAGAACTGAAAACTAAGCTTAATGAGATGAACGCCTTTCTTGATGAGAACGAAAAGCGAGAGCAGTTGATTCAGGACTTTATTGAAAATGCAAAGAAGTACATTGACATTCAGGAACTGACGCTTGAAATTCTCAGAGCATTCATCAGCAGAATTGAGGTGCACGAAAAGGCAAAATGGCATTCAACAGAATGCGGAAATGATATTGTGATTTACTTCACCGTTGAGCGCAAGGAACAGCTTAATGTATGGCATAAAGAGATTAAAACCGCATAAATCAAGATGCCGAGGGGCGAAATTTTCCCTCGGTTGTAAAAGAAATATTTTCTGACAATAATGATATTACGCAGACGCAATGCTTTTTAATATTCTCTCTTATATGAGCAACAAACTTCTCGGAGAGGGAGATACCGTTGCATCAATAGACGAGCTTTATTTATTTTTGTCCAATCTAACGGCGATTGAATATATCCGCAACGCAATGAAGCGTGTCCGCAAAAAGGATTCAGCCGTGATTTTAGCCAGTCAAAACATTGAGGATTTCCTGATTCCGAGCGTTAAGGAATATACCAAGCCGTTGTTCTCAATTCCGACTCATCACTTCTTATTCTTCCCCGGTAATATCAATCCTAAAGATTTTCAGGATGCACTGATGGTTGAACCGACCGAATACGATTTAATAAAATTCGGTGAGCGTGGCACTTGTCTGTATAGGTGCGGTAATGAACGCTATCTTTTACTTGTTCAGGCTCCCGAATACAAAGCTGAGATTTTTGGCGGTGCTGGAGGAAGATAAAAATTGCTTGATTATATTTGTTATATAAAACATATTGAAAATCCTATAAATTGTGATATAATAGTTTTGTCAGTACAAGCAGTCAGATTAGACTTCGTTTGGCTCACCTAAATGTGAGTGGCATCGTATCGTTAAATATGGATGCATTTCTTTGCAGCATATACTCTACACATTATCCCTAAGGATTCATTAAGATTTCTATAGAATAAATAGTAGACATAATTATGAAAGTGCTGTAGATTTAAGACTGACCTTTTTGGGGAAGTCAGATTAGTGCTGGTGTAAAAAAAGTGATACACGGCTGCGTATCTCCTATGTTATTGCTGGAACGGGAAGTCCTCTCATCTATAGATGAGAGTCCAAAATAACAAGGAGGTGAAAGGCTTTGAAAAAAGCGGACAGACCTGTTATCATTGTTAACGGTGATAACAATAAGGTTAATATTAATGAGAGTAAATCTCATTTTCCTGTTGCTGTTGTAATTGCACTAAGTGTAGTTGTAGCGGCAGCTGTACTGGCTGTATCATTTTGCTGTCCTGAAATGCTTGCTGATTTTGTCCGTTGGATACTCAGCATAGCAGTAAGTGGCTAGCACCAGCACTTTTTATGAATTGAGGTGCTAAGACCATTTGATATATTCGGATTGTCCGCTTTATAAACTGAAATCAAAAAAAGTGCTAAAACACTTATTGGGTATTGAGAATAATAAACTGACAAAGCAAACATATGTCTCTTCTCTGATCTCACCATATATAGATACATCGAGCAAGCCGAGGCTTATAGAACCGCCCCGTAAAGAATTGAAAACCGTACAAAAGAAGATTAAAAATTTACTTGGCACTATTGTTGTACCTGATAATGTTTTTTCTGGGGTTAAGGGTCGTTCTTATGCAGATAATGCATTTATGCATACTGATATCAAACCGAGGAACCTTTTTAAAATTGATTTAACTGCGTTTTTCCCTTCTATCAATAGAGATACTGTATATCGCTTCTTTTTGGAAGATTTGTTATGTTCGCCTGATGTTGCACAGATATTAACTAATTTGACAACTATTGATTTAAAAAGATCTAAGGCTTCAGATATTTCATCTATATATGCTTTTTTAGATTCAAAAAAAATTTCATGCTATAATCATCTTATTTCAGGTGCACCTACGAGTCAGTTATTATCATATTTAGTAAATCATCATATGTTTGATGAAATACAGAGAGTTGCTGATAGTAACCAAGTGACTATGACTATATATGTCGATGATGTAACTTTCTCGTCTAAACACCATATTTCCAATAATTTTAAAAATAAAATTTTAGCGATTATAAAAAAATATAATTATCAAATATCAAAAAGAAAGGTAAAGTCCTACACGAGGTTATATCCGAAGCTAGTTACGGGGGTTATAATTGATTCGAGTGGTAAGCCAGTAATAAAAAATTCTATGCGATATAAAATCATCATGGAATATTCACATTTACTTGATAACCCTGATGATACAGCAAGCCGTCAACGTTTACGAGGATTACTGATTGCAGCGAGACAGATTAATAAGTATGCTTTCCCAACTATATTTAATTTTACTTTTACAAAATAAATTTTAACAATATTAGAAGTCAAATGAAACTTGTTAATTCAAGAATTCATTTGGCTTTTTTTGTTTGGAGGTGATTTTGTGAGTGCTACCATAGGTGCGGCACTGAAGAAAATAGCAGTTGCTCTGCTCACGGATAAAAAGGTAATAAAAACAATAGGCGGTATCGTTCTCGGCATAATCATAATTGTGGTTATGCCGATTATTGCTGTTGTGTCAATTTTCAACGGCAATATGGATATTGATACAGACAAACTCTATCAGTCCATACAAGAAAATATCTCAGCCGAGCAGATGGAAAATCTACAGCTTATCAACGACACAATGACAGAGGTTGAAAAACAGCTCGACAAAAAGGAGTTGTCCGACTGCAATACGCAGGCAGAGGTTATCTATCTGTTTTCCTTGTCCGATAAATCAGAGGACAAGGACTTTGTAAAAAGCTTCGTTTCCTGTTTCAAGAAGAATCAGTCCGATGAGGATTTGATAAAAGCCGTCAATCAGAAATTCGGAACAGAGATTGAATATGACGATTTCCAAAAGATGGTGCAGTCAATCAAGGACGCTGAAATCAGCACCGCAGGCTTTACGGACAAAACAACGAAAAACAACCTCGACCTTGTCAAGTGGTGCGAGAACGCATACAAAAACGGCTGGGGTTATGTTTACGGCGGTTACGGTCAGGTCTGCACAAAGCAATATCTCGACCAACAGGCAAGTCTGTTTCCCGGCAACAACGAGGCAGGCGGTGAAATGCGACAGGTTGGCGAGAAGTGGCTCGGCAAGAGAGTTTGTGATTGCATAGGCTTGATAAAATCCTACGCTTGGTACAACGCTGACAGCGGAGAAATCGTTGCAGGCTCAAACGGTTTTACAGACTGCGGAGCAAATTCCATATGGAGCAATGTCACCGAAAGCGGACCGATTTCTAATATGCCCGATACCCCCGGACTTGCCGTCTGGATGGACGGACATATCGGAGTGTATATCGGCAATGGTGAAGTCATCGAAGCACAAGGCACAGCCTACGGAGTTGTCAAAACAGAGCTTAACGGTCGAGGATGGACAAAGTGGCTGAAAATACCAAATATAAAATATGTAAACCAAAGCAAGAAATGACGAGGTGATTTTTTATGAAGAAAACAAGCGTAAGCATAATGTACGATGATGAAAAGCTGAATGCAATCAGACTGTATATGTCACAGCGTGATTTGGATTTCAAAGAAGAGCTTGAAAAATATGTGGATTCTCTGTATGCAAAATATGTTCCTGCAAATGTAAGAGAGTTTATTGATATGAAAGGATTGCAGGCAAAACCGCCCAAGCCTAAAAAGCCAAAGCCACAGGAAGAAAATACCGAGGTGGTAACTTGAAAAATCAGAATTTCGGAATAGAAATTGAAATTACCGGCATCACTCGCAGTACTGCGGCGAAAGTGATTGCCAGTTATTTTCATACAGACGCAACTCATGTCGGCGGCTGCTATGATGCGTATTCTGTTCGTGATAATGACGGCAGAATGTGGAAGATTATGCGTGACGCAAGCGTTAGATGTGAAAACCGTTCGGGACAGAATGCAAGCTCTCTGTACTCGGTAGAGTTTGTCACTCCCATTTGTAACTATGATGATATAGAAACTATACAGGAGCTTGTCAGAAAGCTTCGTGGCGCAGGAGCGAGAGTCAACTCAAGCTGTGGTTTGCATTGCCATATTAATGCGGCTCCGCATACCCCGAAAACACTTCGCAATATCGTAAACATTATGGCGGCGAAAGAGGACTTGCTATACAAGGCATTGAAAGTAAATGTGTCAAGGGAACATTACTGTCAGAAGATGGACACTCGTTTCCTTGATGAAATCAATAACCGTCCGCCTATGTCAATGGAGCAGATAAAGTCAATGTGGTATGACGGCGAGGACTACAGCTACCGACACTATGATGATACACGCTAAAACTCAGTCAGATAATGAAAAATATACTTTTCGTACTTGGTTGCTCCGACTTGGCTTAATCGGTGACGAGTTCAAGACGGCTCGTCATCATCTGCTGAAAAATCTTGATGGCAACATTGCGTGGAAGGATCCTTTACAGGCTGAAAAACAAAAGGAAAGGCTTGCTCAAAAACGAGCCTCACAATTGAACGATACAGTTCAAAATACAAACGAAAATATAAATATCAACGAACCCGAATCGGAAACTGCAACTGAGCAGAATGAGGATTCGGGTTTTGTTATGAGTATGTAGAAAGGGTTTTAAAATGAAAAAGAAATTATACATTGCTTATGGCAGTAACCTCAATCTTAAACAGATGAAATACCGTTGCCCCACAGCAAAGCTTTTAGACATTGGAGTGGTCGAAAATTACGAATTGCAGTTCAAGGGTATGCCTCACTGTTCCTATGCAACAATTGCACCCAGCAACGGCAAGTCCGTTCCCTTTGCACTGTGGGAGCTTCAGCCGAGAGATGAAAAACTGCTTGACCGCTACGAGGGTTATCCCTCCCACTACTTCAAGCAGGACTTGCCTGTGAAACTGAATAACGGTTCAGAGATAACTGCAATGGTTTACATTATGAATCTTAAGCAGAATTTCGGATTGCCCAGTGCAAGCTACTACGATACAGTGTCGCAGGGCTACAAGGACTGCGGTTTTGATTTAAAAGTTTTAAACGAAGCCATGAATGACAGTGCAGAAAAATTCTACGATAACCTTGAACAGAACAATCTGTTTGATTCACCTGATGAAGATGAGGTCGAAGATTTTACAAATGAGATTGGCGGTATGAGCTTATGAACGAGAGAAAAAAATTGAAAAAGCAACTCGGTAATAAATATATTTTCAAAATGTATTTGTCGGTGAACGATGTCAAGAAATTACTTTGTGAAAATCCAAAGGACAAGCACGACACTCTTTTTGCTTCACTCACAGTCGGCTGTGTAAAAATCAACTCCGTAGTATTTCCTACTCCCGATAAAATGCTCCTTGGCTTTGACATTCTTGTAAAGGATACACCCGAGAGCGAGGAATGGATTTGCTATGACACTTTGAGTGATGAAATCAGGTTATCCCCTCGCAGTATTGAGCAATCAATGTTTGATATTCTTAACCGTGAAGTCAAGGAGTACGGACTGTCATATACCGACTGCAATTTTGAAGTGATAAACGGCAAAGTGATTAAGTAAAGAATAACGACGGTATTCTCACCACATTTGCCCTGTGTCGGCTTTTAAAGGAGAAGTCGGGAAAGTATCCGAAATCGAATAAAAGCCGAAATCGGGCAGTTTGTGGCAATGTGTGAAAAATCGAAGTTACGGCATTTCGGGCAGTTTTTAAAGGGTAGGTATTTAAGCAGGATAAAGGCGTATTCCGTTGCAGAGCAACGGTCGCCGAAATACCCCGACCGGCAACGCCGTTCGGGGATTTTCAAAGGTGTTACTTTTTTAGCATTGTGTTACCGCTTGTATTCCTAACTGCCCGATTTTGCCGTTTTGATGAGATTTTCTCATAATACTCGAAGTGTTACCGAAAGGAAAGGTGAAAAATGGACAACGACTCAAAGAGAATAGGACTGTATATAGGAAAGGATTTACTCAAAGCCTGCGACAATGCAATCTCAAGAACCAATGCAACATCACGAAGTGAGTTTATTTCAAACGCTATTGAATTTTACATTGCTTGGCTAAACTCAAAGAGTGTTAGTAAAGTGCTTACTCCTGCACTTGAATCTGTCATCAGTTCAAAAATACTTGATACAGAGGACAGGATTGCAAGAGTTCTGTTCAAACAGGGTGTAGAGCTTGCAATGCTGATGCATGTTATTGCGGCGACCAATGATATTACCGAAGGACAGCTTAGGGATTTAAGAAAAATATGTGTTGATGAGGTCAAACGAAACAGCGGTAAATATAAGTTTGATGATGCGGTTAGATTCCAGAAAGGGTAAGCTATGCCGAGAATTATTATGAAATCACCGTACATCAAACCGAATTCCAAAACTCATATCGGAAATTATGTTTCATACATTGCCACCCGTGACGGAGTTGAACAGGCTGACAGTACACAAAAGTTTATGGAAACAACCGAAAGACAAAAACAGATTATTAAGAAATTGCTTTCTGATTATCCTGACTCAAAGGACTTGTATGAGTATCAGGATTATCTTGATAAGCCGAACAGAGGTAATGCAGATGAATTGATTTTGCGGATTGCCGAAACCCATGCAGAGTTATTCGGTGACCGTGAGAAATATGTAAGCTACATTGCACAGCGACCGAGAGTAGAAAAAGTATCTTCACACGGCTTATTTACCGATGACGGTGTGCCTATAGTTTTATCTGATGTGCAAAAAGAAGTTGCAGAAAGCAAGAGTAATGTATGGACTCATATCATTTCTCTAAAGCGAGAAGATGCGGAACGGCTGGGCTACAACAATGCAAAAGCTTGGATGAATCTAATTCGTTCACAGCGAAATATGATAGCGGAGAATATGAAAATCACTCCCGAAAAATTCAGATGGTATGCCGCATTTCATAATGAAGGACACCATCCGCACATTCATATGATTGCCTATTCTACAAAACCGAACGAAGCGTATCTAACGGAAAAGGGCATTGAAAATATAAAGTCAAATCTTGCAAAGGTTATCTTCCGTCAGGACTTGATAAGTATTTATCAGAAGCAGACAGAACACAGGGATAAACTTCGTGCTGAGGCTCGTGATATTGTAGAGAATTTGGTTTCAAAAATCAACTCAGAAATCTATGTCAGTGCATCAATTCAGCACAAGCTGTTGGAACTTGCCGACAGGCTTTCAAATACAACCGGCAAAAAGGTTTATGGTTATCTCAAACCCGATGTAAAAGCACTTGTGGATTCTATTGTTGATGAGCTTGCAAATGATGGCAGGATCAAAAAACTGTATGACCTGTGGTATGAGCAAAAGGAAAATACAATCCGTACCTACACGGATGAAGTGCCTGACAGGATTCCTCTTGCCCAAAACAAGGAATTTAAGTCAATCAAGAATGCAATAATCAAGGAAGCGTTGAAATTAAATGTCACAGAAGATGAAGCAGAAGAAAGCGAGAACACAGACGAAGAATCTGTTTCAAATCCCTTTGAATATGAAGAAAACACCTCTGCTGAATCAGTCTTTGATTCAGGCAGAGGCGTTCTTTCTCCTCAGCATTATTCAATTAAAACAAGCCAAAACAGCGTTGCAGTTTCCTCTCTTTATCTCCTGCGTTACCTCTGCAATATGCTTCAAAGTAGGCTTCGCTTTGAAGAAAAACAGAAAGCTCAAAGGACGGATAAAAAGTTGCAACAGAAGATTCAGGATAAGAAGCAAGCGCATGGGTTAAAGATGTAATCACAAAATTAATCAAGTGCTTATATTATTTATAAAATCGCAATCTGTCAAAAAATAATTATTAATTATATTTATTGCTTTATCTGAAAATTCAAATTTGTTCTTATGTCTAGATGGTTTGATACTAAACATACCCCTAAAGCAATTGGGTTTTGGTATATCTGGGTTCATTACAGTGAAATTAAATAGATCTTCTTTATTTGCTTTGTTGTTGAGAAGAAACATTCGAAAACGATGACCAACATTATTATCGGTTCCTTGCCAAACATGTTGGAAATTAGTAAACATTAGTTGATCCAATGAACTTGTATATACAATTATTGCTGTTATTTTTTTATAGGCTTCAGGACAAATAGGTTTTTTAAAAGGTAACTTCGTTCCAATCTCCGGATGTGTTATTATTCCATTTAATTCATTAGTTAGTAAAGACCAAGCTTCTATAAAACCATTAGATGGGAAATCACTATACGACCAATTGATATAAAGAAGATTAAATTCATTTTTTTGTGGCACTCTAAATTTTTTTGACGCACTATTAATGAAATCTACTAATTTTGTTACTCTCGGGAATTTACAAGTGATATTATATTCATCACATAAAGCTTTTATTTTTTCTCTTCCTTCATTTGATAACAGGATATTAGGAATAAATAATTCTTCTTGTTTATCAGTAGGTAGGGTAAAACTAGGTGTTTTTACCTCAATGTTAAATTTTATTTTTGTGTTGTCAGGTTGGTTGATTTCGAAAGAAGCTTCTGGATTTGATGCATTTTCACCAAGGGGTGGCTCATATAAAATATTGTCCCAATTACATCTTGAACTAAAGAAACTTAATACTTCTATTTCAGACATAGCTTGAAAAAATTGATCCTCATTATATTTTTCTTTTCCAGCAGATAATTGCTCCTTGATGAATTTCTTAATATGATGTTCGCCAAAATGAAGATACATGGCATGTAATCGAAATGAGAAATTTGTAAGAAAAATTGAAGTGAATTGTTCAAAGTCAATTTTTCCATCGCTTTTTATTGCAGTATAAAAGCTATTGGAGTTGTTGTTGATGAATTGACTTGCCCATTTTATATCTGACAAGTTATTATTTATTGCTTTGATTAAAAAATGTTCTTCAGAATATTCATCAAGCCAACCTTCTTCCCAGATTTTTTTAAGAAATCCTGTTAAATCATGTTCAACGCTGGGAAATTTTTGTTCAGATCGTTTATGTGTCATGACAGCTTCCTTTATTGATTTTGATTTTTAGTTACTTGAACAAAATAATTGTACTATACATTTAGTGAAATGTCTATTATATATCAGTTCTCCACCAAGAAATAACTGTACCCAAACGCTGATAGGTGCCTCCTGTCACAGTGATAAGAGAAGAACTACCCACTATAAGATATTACAGCAGAAAGAAAAAATATTATACTCAAGGAAGTGATTAAAATATCAATCTACATTCATTTTACAAAAGAACAGCGAGAACAGGCAAGGCGAACAGACCTTGCGAATTTTTTAATCAGTCAAGGCGAGAAAGTCAGAAAATCAGGTTCTGAATACGAATGGCTTGACGGTTCGCAAAAGGTCACAATCAGAGGTTATCTCTGGTATCATCAGTACGAACAGAAAGGTGGAGATGCAATAGACTTCGTTCGCAGATTTTATAACAAGGACTATGTCGAAGCGGTTGAAATGCTTTTGAATAACTGTGGCGGTCAAATCATAACCTCACCACCCATAGAAAAAGAGCATAAACTTTTTGAACTGCCACCGAGGAATGACAGAATGAGCAGAGCTTTTTCTTATCTGCTGTTGACTCGTGGCATTGACAAAGATGTACTTTTTGAGTTTGTAAGAAACAAAATGATTTATGAATCTGCCGATTATCACAATGTAGTATTTGTCGGCTATGATTCAAGCGGTAAACCTCGCCACGCACACAAGAGAGGAACGGTGACAAGTAATTCGTACAAGGGAAATGTTGCTGGCAGTCAACCTGAATTCAGTTTTCATTGGCACGGCACAAGCGACAAGATATTTTTATTTGAAGCTCCGATTGATATGTTATCGTTCATAAGTATGCACAAGGAAAATTGGAAAAATCACAGCTATGCGGCATCCTGCTCCGTTTCGGACAGGGTGCTTTTTCAATGTCTTAATGACAATCCGAATATCAAAAATGTTTTTCTTTGCTTTGACAATGACGAAGCAGGACAGACCGCCAACAAACGCATAGCCGACAAACTGAACAAACTGAATATTCAAAATGAAATCCTCATTCCAACTCATAAAGACTGGAATGAGGATTTAACTTTATCAGAAAAAGGAGATGAACGAATATGCCATCAGGTATTGTAACTTTGATAATTGTAACAGGTTCAATGTTAGCTTTGTTTGTGATTATTACAACAGTTGGTAATAACTATTCTCTTAACCAAATAAAAAACAAAACTGTCGGACAAGGTCAGCATGGCACGGCTCGTTGGGCGACTAAAAAAGAGATTAAGAGAACCTACAAGCAGATTGGTTTCAAACCCGATGAATGGCGTACAAATCCCGGCAGCAGACCAACTGAACAAGGAATTGTTGTCGGTTGTAAGAACAGCAAAACAGGAACAACAGCAATGGTGGATACAGGAGATGTTCACGCTCTGATGATTGGTGCGGCCGGTGTCGGCAAGACCGCCTATTGGTTATATCCCTGCATTGAATATGCCTGTGCATCGGGTATGTCATTTTTATCAACCGACACAAAGGGTGATGTAGTTCGCAATTACGGAACGATTGCAGAAAAGTATTATGACTACAAAATATCCGTTATAGATTTACGAAATCCAACACGCTCTCACGGCAACAATCTTCTCCACCTCGTAAATAAATATATGGACTTATACAAAGCAAATACCAAACAGATTGTTTACAAAGCAAGAGCAGAAAAGTATGCAAAAATCATTTCAAAGACGATTATTCTTTCCGGTATGGACTCGGCTTCATTTGGACAGAACGCTTACTTTTATGATGCGGCAGAGGGACTTTTAACAGCGACCATTCTGCTTGTTTCAGAATTCTGTGAATCCGAAGAAAGGCATATTGTTTCGGTATTCAAAATCATTCAGGAATTGCTCGCTCCGACCAATAAGAAAGGCAAAAATCAGTTTCAGCTATTAATGGACTATCTTCCCGACGACCACAAGGCAAAATGGTTTGCAGGGGCGGCTCTCAACACAGCCGAGCAGAGTATGTCAAGTGTTATGAGTACGGCACTTTCTAGGCTGAATGCTTTTCTTGATAGTGAGTTAGAACAGCTTTTATGCTTTGATACGGAGATTGACGCAGAGAAATTCTGTAATGAAAAGTGTGCAATATTCATTGTAATGCCGGAGGAAAATCCCAACACATTCTTTATGGTTTCGCTTATTATCCAACAGCTTTACCGTGAAATACTGTCAGTCGCAGATGAAAACGGCGGTGTACTGAAAATCCGCTGTGTGTTCTTCTGCGATGAATTTGGAACCTTGCCAAAGATTGATTCAGCCGAGATGATGTTCTCTGCCTCCCGTTCAAGGCGTTTGCAGATAGTACCGATAATTCAATCCTTCGCACAACTTGAGAAAAATTACGGCAAAGAGGGTGCTGATGTTATCATAGATAACACACAGCTGACCATTTTCGGCGGCTTTGCTCCAAACAGCACAAGTGCGGAAGTGTTATCAAAAGCACTTGGTTCAAGAACTGTTATGAGTGGTTCTGTAAGCAGGAGCAAAAACGATCCGTCGCAATCCTTGCAGATGATAGAAAGACCTTTGATGACTCCCGATGAATTGAAGTCACTTCCAAAAGGAACGTTTGTAGTGATGAAAACAGGATTTTATCCGATGAAAGTCAAGCTAAAATTATTTTTCAAATGGGGTATAAAATTTGAAGAAAAGTATGAGGTCATGGAAAACGGCAACCGTGAAGTTCACTATGCCAACCGCTCGGAGTTGTTCAACAACATAATCAAGACATACTGTCCTCACTATCTTGAAAAGCCAGCAACTGATTCGGAATTTGATGAAGCAATCGGTGAGAAAAAGAAGAAAAATGAAAATCTTAAAACCTCGCCAAATACAGACCAAACCAGCAGTGACGATACTATTAATTCAGAACAGCAAGACGAATCAACAGAAGAACCTGAAAATTCAAACGTTGAACAGAACGCAGACAAGCAAAGAAAAGTAGTTATAAGAACCGAAAGACCACCACAGGAGGTGCTGGACAATGAGTAGATTAACTTTTCTGTATCAAATGGACTTGCCACACCGAGCCGTTGCCGTATACACCTATCTCTATGACCGAGCCGATAAAAACGGTGAATGCTTCCCCTCTGTAAAAACAATAGCAGGCGACATAAAGCTGTCGCCTGCTACAGTTAGAAGAGCTATTAAAGATTTGAAAAAAGCAGGTTTAATAGAAACTAAACAGCGTTATCATGAACAGGGCGGTAAGAGCAGTTTGCTGTTTATGTTAAATTAATTAAGTTAGGTGCATGAAATTTAGAATTAAAATTATTTTTGTATCGAATACACCTCAAAGGTATTGAAATCACATTTGAATGTATCCGTTAATTCCAAAATAAAATTATCTTTTATGTAATCAGGCGTCTTGGTTAATTCGTTCTTAACAAACCAAACCGTATTATCAAAATCAATATCATTTACAATATCCTTTTTATTGACACAATCAACATTGTCAAAAGCCGAAAACCACGGTTCGTAATAAGTGCAGATATGCGTGTTTTCGGGATAATAATATGACAAAATTCCGAATGAGCTGTCGCAATATAAAAATGTATCTGTTGAAGAAGCTATTTCATCAAAGCGGTTGAAAAAATTATTCATTGACGGGTTGTATTCAAATATTCCCGTGCCGATAAGACAGGCTACGTTAAGTGCGCAAAGCAATACGCAAATAATATTTTTAACTTTTTCTTTTATATGTTGTGTGCCGAAAGCGACAAGCAGCGCGAAAATTCCCGATATAACAACGCTGTACCTCGCTATGTAAAAGGGGCGAATGAAAATTGTCACAAGCAGACCTATCGCCTGAACGCTTAATACGCAGGTTATCGCAAATATTACAGATAGCCTGCGGTTTTCCTTTTTGGCGAGTATCAGCGTCGAAATAACAACTCCCGATATAAACACAACCACCGAAAGCGGTTCTACTCCTTTTAGCCAGAAGCTACCGGCAGCCGCCTCGGTTTGATATAACAGCGGGATAATCCACGGAGAATATCCCACCGTCATAGCTATATCAGATATTATGATTGTTTTTATCAGCTTTCCGTCTTTTACAAAAGCATAGATATTCACGAAAATGAAAATCACGCCGACCGCAAGCAAAGCGTAAATGTGGTTGTACGCGGCAAACAAAGCGGTGATAACAAATATAACGCAATGCCGCGTCCCGTGATTTTCAAGAAACAGCAAAGCTTCCGTAAAGCAAAGTGTAACAAAAAATATGGACCATTGATACGATCTCTGCTGAACGCTGAAATAAAGCGACATTGGAATCGCGCCGACGGTAAGCATATAGACTGTTGATGCTTTTCTGCCGAAATGTTTTTTGATTACCGTTAAGCCAAGTGAAAGCGTCGCAATATAGCCAAGTACCGAAAAAGCTTTGGTAATCGGTATTGAATAACCGAAAATCTCACAGAAGAATTTCAGAGATATAAAGTATAGAGGAGGATGCATATCCGATTTTAATATTTCAATTACTTCGGAATAATTGTGCTGAATTAGCGACAGTGTATAAGCTTCATCAAACCATATATTATTGTTAAAAATCAGACTTATTGAAAACAAAGATAGTATTGTGAAAATTATATATGATAAATTGTTATAGCGATTTTTAAAACATTTCATTAGATATTCCTTTTCCTGATACTATAATTTGATTTTTAACATCAAAATTACATAAATAATTGTTGAAACAGACAATAGTATCAATGCAGATAGATTATATAAGTCTAAGAAAATATAATTTATTTCTAAAGAGCGATACTTAAGCACTTACATGATTATTATAAAACTCGAAAAAGCCTAGATAAATCGTAACTGAACAGTGTTACCGTGAACAAGGGCGGTAACACTGTTTCAATAAGTAAATAACGAATAATAATATATGTAAATATAAGAGATTATGTTTGATTGCTATTTTGTATATTAGAGTTTATTCCAATAGTAGAAGTAAATGTATTTGTATCACTATTAAATTTCATTTCTAAATTTCCATTGTATTTTGCAACTACTCGTTTAATGCTTCCGGTGCCGATTCCGTGCATACCAGAGGTGATTTTAGAAGATACAAGAGTTCCATTGATGTATTTAGGTTTCTTATTGCAAGAATTTGAAATTTTAATAATTACAAAATTTGAATTTCTTGTGCAAATAGAAAAATCAATAAATTTTTCATTTGTCATTAACGCTGACTCAACTGCATTTTCTAAAAGGTTGTCAAGTAAGGCAGTTATATCATGTCCTTTAATAAAATCAATATTTGCGTTTTTTATACTGATTGTAAAGTTGATGTTATTTTTCTTGCATATCTCATAATACCTATGAGTAATTAAATTGACTGTAGGGTTATTACAGTAGTCAATTGGATTCATAATACTAAAATCATTAACAATTTCAGAAATATATTGAGCTATATTTGAATCCTTATCTTCTGATAATTGTTTAATTGTATTTAAGTGCTTAGTTATGTCGTGAATCAACACTTTTGAATTTTAATTCTGTTCGCTTAACAGCTTATAGTAATCTATCGTATCCTTTTCTTGCTGCTTATCTAAAAGTATTTGTGTGTATTTATGATTAACTTTTATTGTTAGTTCGTTTATATAGAAAACAATAATATTTGAAAACAATATAAGTAAGTTTCCTATAACTAAAGATAATTTAAAATTATCATTTACTGAATAGATAATACAAAGATATATAGTAGTGTGCATTAAAATAATAGAAGCGATTGGCATAATGCAAAGAATAAGAGCAAATTTAGAATTCGTTTCCATGCTTTCTTTTTGTGATATTTTTATAATTAAATGTATTGATAAGAAATAAAGCAATTTACAAATTGTAGCTTGAATAATTAATACAAAATCATCATTATAGCTTTCAAATAAATCTATCCTGAAAATGATTGAAGAAAAATAAAATACCATTAATTCAGTGACGATCATAAGAAATAAAAGAATTAAGTTATTAAATAAAGCGGATTTTAATTTTGTATTATAACATAATATTGAAATTAGAAAATTACAGAAAAAGAATCCCAAAAGATTTATAATGGGGATTTCACAAAAATGAAGTATGTATAAAATAATAAAATTTCCTAGTGCAAATAAAAATATGAATTTTTTAGCAATTTTTCGTTTAAATTTAAAATCAAAATAATAAAAAGATATGAGTGACTCAATCAGAAAGACTACAGCGTAACAGATATTAGAAATCATGTTGTCCCTCCCATATATTCATAAAAGGCTTTTTTGAATGATGCATAGAAACTACGGGATATAGGTACTGTTGCTTTTTTAGAATTAAATGATAATGTGATTTCATTTTTATTAAAGTCTGTTACATTCTTTAAATTAACTATGTAACTATAGTGTGATTGTGCAAAATAACCATATGGTTTTAAGTGGCTTTTCCAATAATTAAACTTTTTATTTGAAATGAACTCTTGCGTTTTTGTAACTAGTTTAGTTTTGCGATTTTCTATAGTTAAATACAAGATGTCAATTGTAAATATATTGTGACATTCATCAAAATAGTCTAAGACAATTTTTTCTGTGCTTTGTTTATACAGATTTAAAGCAATCTCCATGCTCCTAAAAAATCTATTTTCGTCAATGGGTTTAGACAAAAACCTAAAAACATTAAGATCCATTGCATCATCAAGATATCCTTGAAAAGATGTAACTATAAAGACAATAATATTCGGATTTAGTGTTTGAAGATGTTTTGTAACAGAAAGTCCATTAACACCGGGCATTTCAATATCAATAAAAGCAAAATCAGTTTTAATTTGTTTATCCAATATAGAATCCCCATTTGAAAAGCAGGTAATATCAAAATTATAGGTTGACTGTTTTGATAATTTAAGGAGAAAATTTTTGATTTGCTGAACGATTTTCAAATCATCATCACATATCAGTACATTCATAGAGCTATACCTCCTTAATTAGGATTATAACTCAAAAAAAAGAATTTGTCATCCGTTTTATTCCTGTTCAGTTAAATTCTATATATTATTTTTGATATTAGGCTCAATGATTTAATTTGTTAACAATATTTTGAGGAATGTTATTACTTTTTAAAGTACTTAATAAGAGATAGTCAGGTGTGATATTTAATGCATTGCAGATTTTAGCAAATGTTTCAATACCTAGTGCAGAGTAACCGTTTTTAATATTTGATATGTGGTAATTTGAAAAACATGTTTTTTGGCTAAAGCATTTTTCTTCATTTTTATTTCTTTTCTATGTTGTGCTATACAAATTCCTATTTTTGTAGTCTACATATATTAATATCAACTAATAAAATGTTATCAATCATCGGCAATATTGTTAATAAATTTTAAAAAAGATAATATTCTTATATGATTGTAATATTTAAAAGTTTTTATATAGTTGTAAGATGAAGGGTTATAATAGATTAAAAGTGCATTTTTTGTCGAATTTGTTACCGGTTTTGCAAAAATAAACATAATTTTATATATTCTGATAAAATATATAACAAGGAGGTTGCTAATACGGTGACTTGGCCGCAAGCGGTTCTTCTTCAAATTATGTAAACAAAGAGGCAGGCTACGGTACTACTGTTGGTAGCACTAAACACATTTTCACGTTGAGCAATAACAGCAATACATTAATATACAATGTTGTGGGAACTCAATCATAAGTAGATATTCAAGTTGAGGATAAAGCTAATGTTAAATTTATCAATTAAAATCTTTTGGCATTTTTTAAAAAATAATAAGTTATTGGTTGGATTTCTTTGCTTAATACAGATAATATCAATATTTGCATCTCTTTTTGTGTTTTCGTATTTTGCAAGCTATACAAATGCAAATAAAAAATATGATAGTTCTAAGACCTATACTGTATCGTTTAATGGTGCATTCATCGATGATAATACGATGCTAAAAGAGATAGAGCATTTTAATAATAAGTGTGATTTAGAATTAAATGCCGTCTCCATAAAAGCTAATATTGATGATACAAGAATAATGTTTGACTATCTTTACTATCCCAATCACATTAAGCATGGTAGATATTTCAACCAAGACGAATTTGTGACAAACAAACATGTAATAATATCAGGTGATGAAGGTGTGATAGAAGAGGATAAAATATCAATATGTAATGATAAATATACTGTAATTGGTACATATTCAGTTGGCGGTTATAATATATTACCTATATCGTCTATAAATGATGTGAAGCATAATAATGAATCTGTATCAATTGTTTTAGATAAATATCCTGATGACGATGAAAATAATAAAATTATTTCTCAATTGACGGAATGCTTTGAAAATGCAGAAATAATCTATCCGGAAAGAATAAAAAATATTGACAGCTTATGGAATGATTCTACTACTATTATATATATAGGAATATTTTTGTTATCAATGATAAATGTAGCATTTGTCTATTTATATATATTAGAAAAGAATAACAAAATTATTTATATTTATAGATTGAACGGTGCGACAAAAACAACTTGCATTTTTCTCTTAGCTAATGTAATTTTCATTATTGCTTTAATATCATTTGTATGTGGATGTATTTTTTCAAGATGTGTCTTGCCAAGCATAATTGAATATGTACAATATGAGGATTTTACATACAGCTTAGGAATATATGATTACATTAGTATGATTATAGTGTACTTTATAGTTATTATTATTACTAGTGCTCCTGTAATTTCAAAATATGTAAAAAATATATCTATTTCCGAAAAAAGATTGGGGTGACAAAATAATGAAGTTAATTAAATTTTCATACCATCTTTTCTGTAAGAATATATTAATGAGCATAATTATAATAATACAATTAGTTGCTTCCACTTTATTATTAAGCGATATTTTAGTTACTGCAAATAGTTACTTTGTTACAGTTGATGAGTACATTAGCAGCGGACTTTCAGATATAAACGGAATAATAGTTGATAATGGCGGTAATCCTGTTCCGGAAAGATTATTAAATAAATTGCCCGAAAATTCAATAGATTATTGTGAATTGGGTGGTGTAGCTTACTTAGGAGAATATAGTCTTTATGGATATAGCAATGAATTTGTAAATGATTATACTCCCGAATTATTAGAAGGAACATGGCTAAACGAGTGTACAGATGATTTAAAAAACATTCCTGTAGTAATACCTTATTCCTTAAATAAACATTTTAATATTGGTGACATAATTGATATTGATTCAGAAAATGGTTTTACGGGAAAGATTGTTGGTATATTAAAAACTTCTTACTACTGTACTTTTAATAACGGCGGTACAGAATTGAATACAAAAGATATGTTAGGCAAAGCAGATGAATCATTTGAAATTCCGTTATTAACATTATATAATTATTTGCCAAAAGAGATTATTAGTACCGGAATGACTGAAGCTATAGTTTTAAAAAATTCAAACGATTTAAATGAAGCTTATAAACTTTTTAGTAATTATTATTATGTTAGAACTTTTTTTGATGTGTTAGAAAACGGAAAAGAAGATGCTTATGCAAGGGTTAGAGCATTAGGTCCGATTTTTTTAACTTTATCTTTAGTTTCATTGTTTGGAATGATAGGTTGCATTGCTATTTCTACTTATAAGAATCTTTATTTTTATTCCATTTTATATCTATGCGGTGCTTCAACCAAAAAATGTTTTTTGATAAGTTTATTATATACTGTTATCTATATTGTTCTGACATTGGTTGTATTCTTTGTAATATTTATTTTTGTTATGCAAAAAAGTATGTGTTGGCTTAATTATATTGCTATAATAGCTATAATTATGATACTGTTATCATTATCGTTAATTCCTTATAGAATATTAAAGAAAAACCCACCTATAGAAGTTTTTAAATATAAAAGATAATCGGAGGCAACTATGATTGAAATTAAAAATTTGAACAAGATATATTTAAAAGGGAAAAAAAATATGGTTCATGCGTTAAACAACATAAACCTAAAAATTGACGATAGAGAAACGGTTGCAATTATAGGAGAAAGCGGTGCGGGTAAATCCACATTATTACATATTATGTCATGCATTGATAATTTTGACGGAGAATATTATCTTGATAATATTGATATCAATAAACTTAGCGAAAGTAAAAAATCAAAGCTTAGAAGTTCTAAGATTGGAATAGTATTGCAGGATTTTGCATTGATTGACGATTTTACTGTTTTTGAAAATGTAATGACACCCTTATATTTTAATAAAAAAATAAAGGATAAAAAAAGTTCAGTAATGAGAGCTTTAAAAAAAACAGGAATTGCGTCCCTGAAAGCTAAAAAAGTATCACAGCTTTCCGGCGGTCAAAAACAGAGGGTAGCTATATCGCGTGCTTTGGTTACAAGCCCAGAATACATATTTGCCGACGAACCTACAGGCTCATTGGACAGTAAAACATCGGAAGAAATAGTGAAAATGCTCTTTGATTTAAACAGGAATGGAATTACCATAATTATAGTAACACACAATTTAGAAATAGCAAATAAATGTCAACGCGTTATTGAGATAAAGGACGGAAATATTATTGAGGATAATTGTTCGTAATTAAAAAGGCTCTATACTAAATGTTGGGGTAAGGAAAGAGCCTACAAAATAAATTTAAAAAA
>ERZ773224.1029-NODE-1029-length-36456-cov-5.424439_pt1 | contig 36456 bp, 54 predicted proteins | sample MGYA00580526_ERZ773224 | MGnify/ENA primary metagenome ERZ773224 (study PRJEB29015, sample SAMEA2737743) | human gut metagenome | biome: human gut; feature: human-associated habitat; material: faeces | place: China | collected 2012 ... | reverse complement strand
CCTAAGGGTGCTACTGGCCCTCAGGGTCCTAAGGGTGATACTGGCCCCACCTACACGCTACCCGTGGCTTCAGCGTCCACATTGGGTGGCGTGAAAATCGGCAGGGGCATCACCGTCGCGAGTGACGGCACGATATCCGCTTCAGGTGGAAGCACCTACACGCTACCCGCAGCCACGAACACCACTCTCGGCGGTGTCAAGGTCGGCAGTGGTCTGAGAGTCAACTCTAATGGAGTGCTTACTCCGGCCACATTTGGCGTTTTCGGAGAAAATAACCCGAGTGTCGCCATCGCGGTCAGTCCCTCGGGTGCGCTGTGCTTGGGCATCGACGCGGGATCATTCTTATCGAAGGACACTAGGCAGGACGATGGGGGGTGGAAGCTCGCGCTTAAGCCAGCGACCGCATCTACTGTTGGTGGTGTCAAGATTGGCGCGGGAATCAACGTGTCGGCCGGCGGCACCATCGACGTGCGGGCACTGGTCGACCGCATCAGTCAGATGCAATCGAAGTACGATGCTCTCATCAGCTCCGCCACTTACGAGGTCGGCAGTGGCCTCACAAAGGGCACTTGGTATGATGACTATACTTGGAAGTTTTGCCGGTTGCGAGTGGTCGGCGGTGTCTGCACACTGTCATTCTCTGCGACCCGCAAGGCTAGCGTGTGGAATGCCAAGGCGTGGGATCAGGCGCATGTCCTTACTCTCCCCGATGGTCTTGGCTCTCTCGGCGATCTTAATACGCCGATTGTGACTAACGCTAACGCTGAGCCGAATAACAACACTGCTGTGCATATCGTCGGCAACAAGGTGGAGTTCCGTCCTACCGTCAATGTCACTTACAACACCGGGACGTGGTTTCAAGGTACTGTCTCTTGGGTTGCAGCTGGCTCGCATGTGTCTGATGATGTCTCGCAGATGCCTGATGAGATCATCAGTGTCAAATGATGCGGTCATCGACGCACAGGCGTCGATTGACCGCATCAGTCAGATGCAATCGAAGGTAAAATAACAATCCAAGGAGGTAATCAAAAATGACAATGAATGGTATTGATATTTCTAGCTGGCAGTCAGGTATCGACGTGGCCAAGGTGCCGTGTGACTTCGTTATTGCTAAGGCGACGCAGGGCACTAATTATGTGAATCCTGATTGCGACCGCGTTGTTCAGCAGGCTATCAAGCTGGGCAAGTGCTGGGGAACTTACCACTATGTCGACGGATCCGGCGCTGTGGCGGAAGCTGACTACTACGTGAATAACGTGAGGGGCTATGTCGGCAAGGGCGTGCTGTGCATCGACTGGGAGAGTGCGCAGAATGGCGCTTGGGGTAATTACGGTTATCTCGATGCGCTTGTGGCTCGCGTGATCGAGCGTACCGGCGTGAAGCCGCTGATCTACGCTCAGGCTTCCGTGTATGCGCAGGCTGCGGAAGTTGCAAAGAAGTATGATTGCGGCTTGTGGATCGCCCAGTATGCGGACATGAATGCGACCGGGTATCAGGGCACACCTTGGAATGAGGGTGCGTATAGCTGTGCGATTCGGCAGTATTCAAGCGCTGGGCGGCTTCCCGGCTGGGGCGGCAATCTCGACCTTGACAAGTTCTATGGCGACGCTGCCGCTTGGCAGAAGTACGCTGGTGCTTCCGGCACTCCGGCTCCGGCTCCGGCACCTAAGCCGGTTGACCCGCTCGCTGGCAAGAGTGATGCTCAGCTTGCCGACGAGGTACTGGCTGGCAAGTATGGTGATGGTGATGCTCGTAAGGCTGCGCTCGGCTCTCGCTATGAAGCCGTGCAGGCTGTCGTGAATCAGAAGCTCGGCACTTCCAGTACGTCTGCAACTCAGACATACACTGTCAAGAGCGGGGATACTCTCTCCGCTATCGCAGCCAAGTACGGTACGACGTGGCAGGCTCTGCAGCAGATCAACGGCATCGCCGACGCCAACCGGATTTATCCGGGGCAGGTGTTGAAGGTTGCTGGCTCTGCTGCGGCACCAGCTGCCAAGACCTACACTGTCAAGAGCGGCGATACCCTCAGCGGTATCGCGGCCAAGTATGGGACTACGTGGCAACACCTCCAGCAGATCAACGGCATCGCTGACGCCAACAAAATCTATCCGGGACAGGTGTTGAAGGTCGGCTGAGGTATGAGAAAAGCCGTCGCGTGGGAGGAGAGGTAAGACCACGTGGCGGCTTTCTTGTTCTATCATCACATCGTGCCGGTTCACCACTCCGGCACTTCACATCTTATCACGCGTCCTTGCCGGTGATACGCAGTATCAACATGCCAAGTACCGCAAGACCCGCGCCGATAATGTTGATGTACATCTTGCTGGTATTTTCGTTCATTGCCAATAGTAGGCCGATTAAGATTAGTGCGGTGCTGAGGTTTTCGAGCTTGTCTTTCATGGTGTCCTTTCCTTGATCGGTAATTACTACTATACACCTATCGCATTGGGAAGCAAATTCGACGTGTCGTTTTTCACCAATATCATTGAATACAGGAGGTGCAGAAATGCTCAGAATCTTCAGCCCTACAGACAGGGACTATAAATCGAATGGCGACAAGGTAATTCAGCCGCTAAAAGCGACAGTAAAAAAGGAAGATAACGACGCTTATTATCTCGATTTATCGTGCGGCACTGAATATCTACCGTGGATTAAGTCAGGCAATATTATTGTCGCGGATACGCCGCAAGGTGCGCAACCTTTCCGTATACTTAATCCTGAGATTACGCATACTAAGATCACATGCAAATGCGACCACGTTTTTTTCGATAGCGCGAATTATTTGATTGCCGATTCATACGTGGTCGATTCGACTTGCAATCAGGCGCTAGACCATCTCAATACCGCTACTGAGCCAAAATCGCCCTTCAGCACGGTTTCCGACATTAACACGATTAATTCCTTCAGGTGCGTGCGTAAATCGCTCTATGAGGCGATTCAGACGGTTCTGGAGCGTTGGGGCGGGCACTTGGTGCGGGACGGCTGGACTATCGGCATCCGGCAGAATATTGGCGCTGATAATGGCGTCGTGGTGAGGTACGGCAAGAATCTCAAGAGCATCGAAGCGTCATATGACTGGAGCGATGTTTGCACTAAATTGCTGCCTGAAGGCTCTGATGGTATCCTGCTCAATGCTCTCGATAGCAAGCAGTCGATTTACATGGAATCTGAAAAACAATACGATTTACCGTACACTAAAACCGTGCAATTCTCACAATCTGATATCAAGCAAGAAAACTATAAGACACCAGACGGAAAACATGACGATGAAACAGCGTATAAGAAGGCGCTAATCGCTGATTTGCGTCAGCAGGCGCAGAAGTATTTGGAAGAGAATTGCGCGCCAAAAGTCAATTACAAGATGAGTGCGAATCTTGAGAAAATCACCGATATTGGCGACACCATCGAAGTGATCGACGAGCGAATGGGTCTTGACATGCTCACGAACGTTATCAGCTTCGAATACGACTGCATCCAGCGGCGCTACACATCCATCGAGTTCGGCACTTTCAAGCAGACTTTGGGCGGCTTGATGGGGTCGGTGCAGCAGACGGCTGCGGACGCGGCGCAGGCGGTCAATTCCTCTATCGTGACCACGGTTAATGACCGATTGGATGAATCGGAATCGAAGATTAACAACATCTTCGGCGGATCATACGTCATTTATGACGGTGAGCAGATTATGGTCGTGGATAGTCTGCCGAAAGAATCGGCGCATAATGTTCTGCGGATTAATAGTGCCGGTATCGGCTTCAGTTCTAGTGGGATTAATGGTAGTTTTACTAGCGCTTGGACGATTGACGGCACTCTTAATATGCAGAATATCAATGTCATCAATCTGGTGGCTGACCTCATCAAGGGCGGCACGCTGACTCTCGGGGGGCAGGACAACGGCAATGGACTGATGCTTGTCAAGTCGGCGGCTGGAGCGACATTGGGGCGCTTGGATAATTCGGGCTTGACGATGTGGGCGCAGGACGGTTCGCATATCGCGATCAGCGCGGCTAACGGTCTGACTGGCTACGATTCAGCCAACAAGATTACATACACTGTTCGCAATGGCGTTTTCTCCATGCGCAATGGGTATGTGGAGGAGGGCTTAGCGGTAGGCGGCAAGCTCAAAATCGTACCGGTGACCAGTGGCGACAATACTGGCGTTGCCTTCGTGGCATTGTCTTAATTAGGAGGATAAATCATGGCTTTATCGGGACAAATTACAGGTGTTTATCGTGGATATACTCTGCAAGCTAATTGGACGGCTGCGCAGAATGTCAGCGGCAATTACTCCGATATCACGATTCGTCATGTACTCGTAATCGGCTCAGCGTATTCGCTCAAGATTTCCAGCCGCTCGAACACTTGCTCGGTCGATGGCGTGGCTCAAAATTACACGTCACCGGCAATCAATCAAAAGGGCGGCTCGGTCACACTCGGTACGACTACGCATCGCGTCAATCATAGTGCTGACGGCAGCAAGAGCTGCACTGTCACCGACGTGTTCAATGTCAATGCGACGATTGACGGCTCGCAGATATCCAGCATCACAGCAAGCGGCAGCATTACGCTTGACGATATCCCACGACAGGCGACAATCACTAGCGCCACCGACTTCACGGATAGTGGCACGCCATCTCTTGCATACAGCAATGCCGGGGGGTTCACCGCTGACGCATATCTGGAGTTTGCTCCAGTCGGCTCAGGCACTCAGATCATGCGCAAAGGCGCAATCACAGGCAAGAGCGGCACGTATACGTTTACCCTTACGGATGCCGAGCGTGAGACGTTGAGAGCGGCGTGTACCGGCATGTCGATGCCGGTGCGGTATGCGCTGCGTACCTTTATCGGCGGCAAAGAGTATTACAGTACGCTTGATCGCACCATGAGCATGAGCGATGCCGCGCCTATCCTCGGCGCAGTGTCTTACAAGGACGCTAACGCGGCCACGGTGGCTGTGACTGGTGATAATCAGGTGATTATACAGCGGCAATCAGACTTGCAAGTGTCTTTCGGCGCGGCTACAGGTAAAAAGGGCGCGACAATCGCAAGATACGAGGCGACTTTTGCTGGAGTGACCAAGACGGCTACCAGCGTCGCCACGCTTGATTTCGGTGCTGTGGACGTATCCTCAGACATGCCGCTAGTCTTTAGCGCGATTGATTCGCGCGGGTTTAAAACGTCCACGACCATCAATGTCAAGGCCGAAGCATGGTGGGAGCCGACATCGAGTATCGACCTGCAGCGCAAGAATAATTTCGAGCCGGAAACACACATTACCGTGAACGCATGGTATGCGAGCCTAGACGCTAAAAACGAGGTCACAATCACAGCGAAATATCGCAAGGCCGGAAGCTCAGACGCATGGTCTACCGTGGCGCTCGTTAATGGTGTGGAATCTACTGTTACGTGCGAGAGGGATTATGCCTATGAGTGGCAGGTGGTCACGGCGGATAAGCTCGGAAGTACTACACAGTTGCTTACCCTTGGTCGCGGTATCCCGACCTTCTTCATCGACACGTCCAAATCCAGCGTTGGTGTTAATTGCTTCCCCGCTGGCTCTAACCGCCTGCAACTGGGTGAGAATGCGTTTCTTACGGCTCAGGGAGCCTACCCGGTAGGCTCGATCTACCTTAGCGTGACTAATACTGATCCGGCTACGCTTTTCGGCGGCACGTGGGAGCGAATATCGCAAGGCCGATTCCTCATCGGTGCCGGAGCCAACGTCGCCAACACGACGAATTACTGGGGCGAGTATCCGGCTGGTAAAGAGAATTTCCCTGCCGGGGAAATGGGCGGCGAAGTGGAGCACACTCTTACTGTGGACGAGATGCCGTCACACACCCATCCCGAGAGGCTTGAGTGGGGCAACACCAAAGCATGGGGACTCACAGGCACCGGGCAAGGTGCGAACGCCGTCGTAGATCAGGGAAGTGTGACTGGCGCTACTGGTGGCGGCAAGCCACACAACAACCTCCCCCCGTATCTCGTTGTGTACATGTGGAAGAGAGTAAGCTAAGCACAAAAAAGGCGGGTAGCACTACGCTATCCGCCTATGTTTGTCTATATTCTCTGTCTGTTTATCATCGCGTGCCCTATAAATCTGGCACAAGATGATAAACATTTAGATTTTGAGAGTTACGCGCAGGCGTGGGTTCAATCCCGTGCCGCGCTCGGTCTTTTCATATTCTATTCTTTCCGCCATGCCTTTCAGCAGGCGGTTGCGGTTTTCACTGTCGAGTGTCCAGTATTCGTCCAATGCCTTCGATAGTACCGGGATCTGTTTCAGGTCGTGTTCTGGTTCGGAGTCTTGAAGGGTTTCGAGCCGTGCAAGTAGCTCCGCCTTTTCCGCGTTGACCTTTTGCACCCTTTGCAAATATGTGGATCTATCATATACGCCCGTCTCGTAGGCTTCGCAGGCACGTTCGAGCATTTTCTGCCGTTTGTCTATCTCTGCCTCTAGGACTTGCAGTTCGTTGGTGTTGTCATTCGCTTTTGTTTCGTATCCAGCCCACACGTAGGTCAGGCGTTCCAATTCCGCCTGTATGGCGTCCACCGTCAGCCGTTCCACTATGTCGAGTTTCGTGCTTTTGGTCGTGCAGCCGAACGTCTTGCAGATCAAATATTCTGCTTGTGCGCCGTTGGTGCGTTGCATGGTCTTGCCGCATTGAGTGCATACGATCAGTGAGGCCAACGGGTTTCGGTTTGTGTGTGCGTGGCGTGTGCGTGTTTCCATGGTGCGCAGGCGTGCGGCGCATTGGTCGAATATGTCGGCGCTGACTATCGGCTCGTGTCTGCCTTGCACGTACTCCATGCCACTGTTCCGTATGTAGGTTTCTTTTATCTCACCGTCGATTATCCGGCGGTTTTTTATTTTCCTCTTGGTTTGCAGTTCCCCGAGATATGTCCTGTTTCGCAGTATTTCACCGATTCGCGTACGGGTGAAGTCGTTGCCCGTGCGTTGCTTGACTCCGGATGCTTGGAGTTCACGAAGAATATCGTTGATCTTTGCCCCTTGAGCGTATCGGTCGAATATGAGGCGCACGACGTGCGACTCGTGTGGGTCTGGGCATAGCGTCCACCCTTTCCCGTCCTTGCGTTTCCCATAGCCATACGGCGGCACGCTGCCGATGAAATAACCGTCCTTTTGCGCTTGCAGTCGACCGCGCAGCAGGCGGCGTTTAATCATCTTGTATTCGCGGCGCGACATGAATAGGCCGAATTCAAAGAATTCTTCATCGAATTCATCATCGCCAGCGAGGTCGTAGACCTTGTTCAGGGTTAGTATTTTCGTTCCGCTGAATTGGAATGTGCGGAGTATCCGTGCCTGATCTTCCCCGTTCCCGCGACTGAGGCGTTCGAGTTCGACGCATAGGACGCCGGTATATAGTCCCATCTCCACGGCCTTCAGCAGTTTCTGCATCTGTGGGCGTGCTTCTATGCTTTCGCCTGAGACGATTTCTCTGTATATGTGTGTTTCGTCTATGTGTATGCCCATGTTTACGGCCATGTCGCGGAGCATGGTTTCGTGTTTGCTTAGTGTGTTTTCAAGTCCCGCTTCTTCATCTATGCGGGATTTTCTTAAGTACATCGCGTATGCCATCCATCATCTAATCCTTTCGTCGGTGTAGTAAAAATTGTGCAAATAACTGTATTTCTTCAAGTTCTTCATCAGTGAAAATGCGGTTTGAGAAGGTTATCTCGCGTTGTGGTGTCCCGTGTACGAGTTCCTCGATGGTCACGCCGAAGTATTCGGATAGCTTGAGTAGTGTCGGCAGGCTGATATTCTCTGCCGAGCGGTTGAACCACGAATTTACCGCCGATGGGCTGATTCCGCAGTCGCTCGCCATTTTTCGACGAGATACGCCTTTTGCGCTCATAAGTGCTCGAAGATTGTCACAAAATGCCATGTCGATTCACCACCTTTCGTGTCGAAACGTCATTGTCTCGCGTCTTGCGCATCTCTAATATATCATGTGCGACTATCAAAGTAAACACAAAAGTAGTCAGGTGTGATAAAAAGTTTTTACCATTTTTACCGATTTGTGTTGCGGTTTGCAAAAAATGGGTGTATAGTGATTGGCATACGAGGTGAGCACAAAAGAGCACACCGTGAGCACAAAAGAGGAGGTGCAAAGAATGTATCGGAATCTGAAAGCCGAGATAGCAAGGGCTGGAATGACTACTGCCGAGTGCGCTGAAATCGTCGGCGTGAGCTTGGCGACATTCTACCGTCTGCTGAATGGATCTACAGAGTGGAAGCTGCATGAAATGCTCCAAATGAGCACGGCGATCACTCAACACAATGGGCACGCCGGGCTTGACTATCTCTTTGGTGGTGGGTCGGATGGAACGGCATAAACCCACTAAGGAACACTTGACAGCACTCTACGATTTGATTAACGAGCTGCTACCGAACGCCGACGTGTACTATACACCGGAACAACTAAAAGAACTAGCCAATAAGGAAGGAATACAACTATTATGAGCATGTCAATCTACGATATCGATTCGGCAATTACCGCGCTGATCGACAATGAGACTGGTGAAGTGACCGACGAAGAAGCCTTCGACGCGCTCCAGATGGAACGCGATACGAAGGTGGAAAATATCGGACTTCTGCTGAAGAATACGGTTGCCGAAGCAAAGGCCATCAAGGAAGAAGAACAAGCGCTCGCGGCTCGGCGTAAAACAGCAGAGAACAAAGTAGAACGGCTGAAGAATCTGCTTGCATATGCGTTGCATGGAGAAAAATTCTCCACACCGAAACTCAAGGTGACATACCGCAAATCTAGCGTTGTCAATATCGACCCGCAATTTATCGAGTGGGCTGAAATCAATGCTGATGATCTGCTGACTTACAGCGAGCCGAAGCCGAATAAGACGGCCATCAAGGAGGCTATCAAAGATGGTCGGGTGCCTGAAAATCTCGCAGCCATCGAAACACACGAAAACATCTCTGTCAAGTAAGAGGGTAGAAAATGAGTGAGGAATTAAACGCAAAACTGGTCAAAATCCAGCACGAGTTGAAGGCACCGAAAGACCAACACAACGGCTTCGGCAACTACAATTATCGCAGTCTCGAAAATATCCTTGAATCGGTGAAGCCGTTGCTTGCCGAAGCCGGATTATCCATCATTATCGGTGACGATATGGTGGAAGTCGGTGGCAAGGTCTATGTCAAGGCTACCGCGACGCTCTCGAATGGCAAGGAATCGATCAGTAACACGGCTTACGCTAGGGAAGACGAAAGCAAGAAGGGCATGAGTGACCCGCAGATTACCGGCGCTTGTAGCTCATACGCGAGAAAATACGCGGTTCAGGGACTTTTTGCTATCGATGATAGTAAAGACCCGGATACGGAATCCTATCAGCGTAGAGGTGCCAAAGAATCAGGCTCGGCACCGGTTATGTGTGACTTGTGCCATAAGCCTATCAAGCCGATGGCTAAGCGTGGTGGCGGCGAAATGTCACCGGAAGCGGTAGCCAAGTGGACTAGAGCAAAGATTGGGATGGCCGTGTGCGGCGACTGTTACAAGATGCGTGAAGCAAAACAAACGAATGGAGGAAATGAGTAATGGAAGAAAATGTATTTGATGGGCAATATGTCACGATACCGCAAAAAGAGTATGCGGCACTGCTGGAATCTAAAGCCGACAATGCCATGCTGAAGGACATGATCAAGGCGGCTGCTGTGCTGAGCTTTGACGGTACTCGGCTGATTATCGATCAAGGCACGGCAGAGACGCTGATCAAATATGTGCTTAAGGATGGTTACGGCGCGACTATCGCAGCGCTGAAGGATGAAAGGAATAAATGATGGCTGACATTAACACTTGCACTTTTACCGGGCGGCTTGGCTCGGATGTGGAGTTGAAGCAGACGCAGACGGGTAAGAGCGTGGCTCGCTTCCGTCTCGCTGTAGGTGGATTCCGTAAGGACGAGACGTATTGGCTTGATTTCGAGGCGTGGGGCAAGAGTGCTGAACTGCTTGCACAGTATCGGCATAAGGGCGACACCGTGGGCTTGACGGCTCACGCGGTAGTGGACAACTGGGAGAAGGACGGACAGAAGCATTCGCGCGTCAAGTTCGTAGTTGATAATCTCCCGCTCGGCGCTAGCTCTTGCAAGCACCAACAAGGTCAGCCGCAACAGGCTCAGGCTCAGAACACCGCCTTCGGTTCTGCTGCTGATCCGTGGGGAGAGCCAGACTTCTGATAGTGGACGGCATTAAATGGCGGGGACGGTGCCAAACTCAAAGCCGTACCCCGCCATTTGCCAAATTAAATACCTTAATGCAAGGAGCATACAAAATGAAGATCATGTTGGAAGAATCAGCTTATAAGCCATCACGAGGTCACGATACCGACGCTGGCATGGATCTACGCACGCCGGTAGCCGTAACCGTCCCCGCACACGGAAGCGTCGTTATCGACACTAAGACACACGTCGAGTTACCACAGGGCTGTGCTGGACTGATCGTGAGCAAGAGCGGGCTTAACGTCAAGCATGGCATCACGAGCACTGGACTTGTAGACGAAGGCTTTACTGGGCATATTATTGTACGCTTGTACAATCACAGCGACACGGATTATGCTTTCGCGGCTGGTGACAAGGTCACGCAATTGGTCGTGATCCCGGTGAGCTATGAGCCGCTTGAAATCGTGGATAGCATCAGTGGCGGTGAGCGTGGTGATAGCGGCTTTGGCTCGACCGGCAGATAGCCTCATCGGAGAGTTAGAATAGAGTAAAAAGTTGGCGGGTAGTTTCTCGAAGCTACTACCCGCCGATTGCATATTATCAAGAGCATACAAGGAGTAACCATGTACGTCGTTTATAAGCATACCACGCCAAGCGGAAAAGTGTATATCGGGATAACAAAGAATAAGCCCGAGAAACGCTGGCAGAGTGGCAGCGGGTATAAACAGAACAAGCATTTCTATAGTGCAATCCTGAAATACGGCTGGGAGAACATCAAGCACGAAATCGTTTGCAATGGCCTCAGCAAATGGCAGGCTTGCAGAGTAGAACAATCGCTTATTAAATATTTCGACAGCACTAATCACAACAAAGGATACAACCACAGCATCGGTGGAGAATGTGGGAGCTTGGGTGTACATCCAAGCGATGTAACTCGCAAAAAACTCAGCAAAGCGCGTAAAGGTAAGCACCCCAGCGATGAGTGCATCATAAAAGCTGCTGAAGCTCACAGAGGTAAGCGCCCCAGCGATGAAACAAGGCAGAAGATAAGCATGAAGCTGAGGGGGAAACCACTAAGCGTCGAGACACGGCGGAAAATGAGCGAAGCTCGTAAGGGGAAAAAAGTCAGCGAGCATGTGATTCTTGCTATGACCGAAGCTACGAGCAAAAAGGTGCTGTGTGTCGAAACTGGCGAAATATACAAGTCACTCTCCGAAGCTGGTAGACAGCTTGATATTTCATTCAAGAATATTTCTAACGTGCTGCGCGGCAAGTCAAAGACGGCTGGCGGGTATCATTGGAAGTACGCTGAGTAATCGAGGTGCGTGTGAGAAGCAAGTATAACGCGAAGAAAACAGCCGTTGGTGATCTCGTGTTCGATTCCCGCCGTGAGGCTAAGAGGTATGTTGAGTTGCGCGAAATGGAGCGCAGTGGCGAGATATCTAACCTCCAGCGGCAAGTCAGAGTAGAACTGGTACCGTCGTTTGATTGCGATGGGCAACATTTTCGAGGGATATACTACGTTGTCGATTTCACGTATACGGATGCAGACGGAAACATCGTCTGGGAAGATGTGAAAGGCATGAAAACTTCGGTCTACCTTATTAAGCGGAAGCTGGCGGCGTATCGGTATGGGAAGATTATCAAGGAGACCTGACCGCTACGGCGTGGCTATATTGGAGACGTGATACTATAGAGATAACGCCATGTTGAGTGTTGCCCCACTTACGTGGAGTGATAACTCAACATGCAATATCCCATTGATTGTTACCGGGGGCAAACGGTAATAGTCAGTGGGATAATTTTTTACCTAGGAGGCAATAATGGCAACGCATTTTTTCGACGTTGACATTGCTATTGAGTATGGTGTCAATGCCGCTATTATCCTGCAAAACATCAAGTACTGGGTAGATCATAACCGGGCAAACGCAGTGAACTTCTATGATGGTCGATATTGGACTTTTAACAGCATCAAGGCATTCTCCGAGCTTTTCCCTTATATGTCAGCTAAGGCTGTACGCAACGCAATAGCCAAGCTCGAAGAATCTGGACTTATTGTCGAAGGCAACTACAACAAAGTGTCTTATGACAGGACTAAGTGGTATGCGCTGACCGATAAGGCAGAAGCATTATTCCAAAAGGGCAATTCCATTTATCCAAAAGGGCAAATGGAAGTGCCTGAAAAGGCAAATGGAAATGCCCTAGAGGGCAAACCTATACCAGATATAAACACAGATTGTAAAACTCAAGATAATAAACACATATATGTTGAGATTGTTGATTATCTCAATGCTAAAGCCGGTACACGGTATAAGGCGACAACTGCAAGCACTCGCAAGCACATTAAAGCGAGACTAGACGAAGGATTCACGATCGAGGACTTCAAGACGGTAATCGACAAGAAATGCAGTGAGTGGCTGGGTAACTCGAAGATGGAGCAGTACCTGCGTCCTGAGACGTTGTTCGGCACGAAATTCGAGGGATATCTCAACGCTAAAGCAAAAGTCAATGTTGGTGCTAATGGCGTGGCTATTCGCCCGCCTGAACCTGACGAAGATGATTCGTGGTTCCCGCACTACAGTACAAGCAACATTAAGGAGGATTGAAAATGGAAAATAACATGCTCAAGGCGCTGATCGAGAAGGCAAGCAAGGGTGATCATTACGAGGAAGGCGACTACTTCGAGGACGGGCTGCTCTATTGCGGTAAATGCCATACAGCTAAGCAATGCCGGTTTGAGGCTGCATGGGGTGGCATCATGGAGCCTTACTTCCTCTGCGAGTGCGGCATGAAGCGTAGGGAAGAGGAAGAGAAGGCGCGGAAGGCTCGGGAATTCCAGTCTGAAGTGAGGCGGCTTCGCAAGCTGGGATTCCCTGATGCTGAGATGGCTCACTGGACTTTCGCCAATGATGATGGCGCGGACGCTAAAATCTCCAGTATCGCGCACAAGTATGTGGATAATTTCGTGGAGATGCGGAAGCGCGGCAAGGGCTTGCTGCTGTATGGCACTGTGGGGAGCGGCAAGACGTATATCGCGGCTTGCATCGCCAATGAGCTGATCAATCGTGGTCGCCCATGTTTGGTGACGAATTTCGCGCGGATCACGAACACTCTGCAAGGAATGTTCGAGGGCAAGCAGCGGTATCTCGATGACCTGAACCGGCTGGACTTGCTGGTGATTGACGATTTAAGCGCCGAACGTGATACGTCATTCGTGAATGAGATGGTATTCAACGTGGTCGATGCGCGGTATCGCAGCGGTAAGCCGCTGATCGTCACGTCTAATCTCACATCCGAGGAATTGATGCGTCCTAACAATATCGACAAGCAGCGGATCTACAGTCGTGTGCTTGAGATGTGCTTCCCGGTTGAGGTTAAGGGAGTGGATAGGAGGAAGAAGAAGTTGCGTGACGATTCGGCGGATATGGCGCGGCTTCTGGGCTTGTGACGGAGCGTGACTTGGCTCAAGCCCGAATGCTGAAAGCAGAGAGTGAGTGCTTGCGCTCGCTGTTAGCCGTGGAGCTTGAGCCTTCATGCCGCCGATTGCTTATCGCACACTTGGAGAGTGTGGAGCGGCAGCGGTTCGAGCTGATGGCGTGGATTATCTCGGTGCCCGACGCTAAGGTGCGGCTGATTTGCATCATGCGGTTCCTTGAGGGTAAGAGCTGGGAGACGATAGCACGGCACCTTCATTATGAGCGGACTAGCCCAGCGAAGATATTGCGCAGGTGGCTAAGGCGTGTATAATCGGTAGCATAGCAGGTGAACGCCTCTCAACGATGCGCACCAGTCACGCTGGGGGCAGCGTACAGCCTTGCGCCGATGACGATTGGCGAAAGTACGCAAGTCGTGGCATTCGAGTGTCACGGCGTTATGATGAATCTGGGCAACGCCCAGTTCATGCCGGTGGTGCAGTAGTAGCATGGCGGTCTCCAAAACCGCAGGCGCAGGTGCGATTCCTGCCCGGTGTGCGATACAATTGAATGAGATGTACGAGGGATTACTCGACCGGCTCTTGTGAGTGTGAAGCGGTTTCCCGATTTGGCGGCATGTTCTAGGCGTGCCGCCTTTTCTTTTGCTTAAAATAGCCGTTTCATCTATCTTTTCTTCGGTTTCTGCAATTTTTTTACGGTTTCCCGTGTTTTTGTATGTGTTTCGGCGTTGTTTTGTCACGAGCTGGAATTCCGTCATTTATCTGCGTGTCGTTCCTAGATAGGTGTATAGTAGTAATTACCAACCAAGGAAAGGAAAAAACAAAATGACCAGCATCGACTTCACCAAGACCAGCACCTACGCCGACCTCTACCACTACTGGGAGAGCGAAGACTACACGCTCGAAGGCAAGGAAGAAGGCGGCACTTGGGAAAGCATCGACCGCGATCAGGCCGTCGATGACGAAGGCCACGCCTACTACGAGCTCTACGCCTTCAGCACTGAAGATGAAGCCTACCGTGACCCTGCCAAGACCTTCACCGCCGAACAAATCGAACAGTTCGCACAGACTTGGTGACAACCATAGCGGCGGAGGCAACCACTCATGCCAGATGAGCGACATGAGCGAACACATCGAAAAATAACCAAGGAAAGGAAAACACAATGAAAATCCACACAGCAAAAGGAATCCTTGAAGGCGAAAGCATCGAGGCAATCCTCGAAAAATACGGGCGCGACTGCCTACGTGGTGCCGTCCTGCATGAGTTTGACTTAAGCAATGCCGACTTGCGTGGTGCCAGCCTGCGCAATGCGAACCTGCGCAATGCCTACCTGCGTGGTGCCAACCTGAGCGGCGTGTGCCTGCGCAATGCGAACCTGCGCAATGCAAACTTGTGCTACTCCGACCTGCGTGGCGCGAACCTAACCTTTGCAAATTTGTACCATGCGAACCTGCGTGGCGCGAACCTGAGTGGTGCAGGCCTGTTTGGTGCAGACCTATGTGATGCAGACCTGTGCTACTCCGACCTGCGTGGCGCGAACCTGAATGGTGCCAGCCTGCGCAATGCCAACGGCGCAGACCTTATCGAGGCGCAGTCGCGCATAATGCCAGATGAAGGCGACATCATCGGCTGGAAAAAAGCGCGGACAAGAGACGAGAAGCCCGTCATTGTAAAGCTGCTTATTCCGTCCGACGCTCAACGCTCCAACACCATGTGGCGCAAATGCCGCGCCAACAAAGCACGAGTGCTTGATCTGCAAGACCCTGACGGCAACAGTCTCAAGCCTGATATCGTTGCGTACAGCGTACACGATCCGGAATTTACATATAGGCTTGGTGACACGGTGGAAGCTAACGGCTTCGACCCTGACCGGTGGACTGCGTGCGCTTCGGGCATCCACTTCTTCATCACCCGCGCCGAGGCAGTCGCGTATTAGGAACAGCGTGAGGAGACACCCAAAACCAAACAAGGAAACACCAAGCCACCAAACGAAAGGAACCGCCATGATGCTCACACCAAAGGAAGTGAGAATGGCACAGCTCACCACACACCGATTCCGCGAAGGCTACGACACCGACGAAGTGGACGATTTACTCGACGCCTGCGCAGACACCATCGAAACCCTCGCCAAAGTACTCGAATCCATCATAAAAGCGAAAGGAAACACCAATGAGTAAGACGGATACTCGGCAAAAGTTGAATAATCTTGCCAAATACATGCAGTTTTTCGGTGATGAGCCATTCCGTTCTTTTACCGGCGAGACCGTTGGAGCGTCATTCTACGATGACGAAAAAGGCGAAATACGACCAACACCACGCTTGTATATCGACATGGACGAAGATATTCCAGTCGGGCATTCTCGCGTCTATGTCATCGAAGTCAACACCAAGAAAGGACACGCCATAAACCCGACACTCAACCCGCCAGCGCCGCCGACAATTCACGAGGCCGGATGCCTGCTGCTCGCATCAAGCGGCTTCTGCATCCGCCTCCATGAGGACGGCAGCGCCAGCCTCGTGGACGGCATCCAAGACGTCACACTCGCGGACTTCACGTCAGCGGAAATTGAAGGCATCGCATACGCGCTCAACGAAATGACAGGGAACACAAGATGAAAGGAACCTTGAAGGAAGAACCATGAAAGCGAATTTTACCGGCGTGACCACGGCAAGAGCGCAGACGGAAAGCCGAAGCGAATGGCAACGACGCGACGAAGCGCGGAAACGTGAGATCGCCCGTGCTAAGGACGATAAACGCACGGCTAGCCTGATAATGGAAACGATGGCTGGCGAAATCGCTGAATTGCGCAAGCCGAAGCCCATGATGGTCAACCCTGAAGCCGTCGTAAGCGGAGCTTACCCTCACGAAAGGCTGAAGGGTATATGGAGGCACTTGGCAGAATGATTGAAAGGCTTGAAAGATGGCGAAGAAGCATAGCATAAAGCCGACACCGCACGATACGGCATCAAGCACTTACCGGATTTCCGTGCATTATCTTTTCGATCTTGACTATCCGCCTGAGACTGTCGCCAAAATCGTTGACATGAGTGTCGATTATGTGCGTGGTGTCGCTGAATATGAATCACGGTGTCGTGTTTGATGGGTGTCAGTCCACATATAGGTGTACAGTAAGGATTACAAACAAGGAAACCCCGAGAAAGGAACCCGAAATGACCACCGAAATGAACGACAAAATCAACTGCAACACCGCATATGAATGGCTTGAGAACCACTACGAGAACGTGCCCGGCATATGGGAGGAATTCGACCAAGAAGCCGCATGCGAATCACTCGCAGAAGTTGCATTGGAAGACGATCTCGACAGCTACGACAATGTGCCAGTGCTCACCCTGATGTGCATCATGGCAGACGCGAGAATGTGACATGAGCAAGCAGACAGTGGAAAGAACTCGTGGACGAATACAAGGGGAAGGACGCGAAATGAGCGCTCAATACAAGGTTTGCCCGCTGTTTTGGGCTGATCGCGGCAGTGACCGTCACTTAGTCAATATGGAGGCTAATGATGATTAGTCAATACGACAAGGACATGTGTTGCCTGTATATCGCTGAGGGGATGAGCTACATCTGGCAACAACGAGGGGGCCAAGAGCTTTCCCGAATGCTTGAATCATTGGCCGATAGGAAGCTCATGAAGCGTGTCCATGGCGGGTATGCGATCACACTCAAGGGCCTGTTGGCAGTCAAGGCGTGGAGACTTCACCTGTTCCTGTTCCATCACCACGATGAATACAAGTACTTCAGGAGGAAGAAATGAGCATGAGAGTGAGAACAACTTACAAGGCAAAATGTGACTACCCGGGATGCCACATGGAATACGACTTCTGGAATACAAGCGAGGAAAACGTAACCGGTGAGATTACCGATGATGAAGAATGGTTGTGTCTGTTCGCAAGTGATAATGAGCCGCGATTCTTCTGCCCCCTGCACGTGCGATACGTGCAAAACTCGCAGTATGACAGGCTGCCAGTGTTCTACGATCCCGACAGCCCAGACACGCAACCGACCTTGCACGCTCTAAACAAGTACTACGAGGACATGAGCACACCGCAACCACTGCCGAAACCGGAATGCGAGGATACCATACTAGCGGGTCTCACAAGCGAGGACACGAAATGATTAGTGTGTTAGAACGTCTCCCGCATGACATGGGTCTGCGCGTGGAACTTGACACGAACGAAACATATTACCTGGAAAGCGGATGGAAAGAACACTGTGACGGGATCTATGGGATTGCGTGCGGGTACGCGTCTAGCGGATGCGAGTATTACGCAGGAGGCCTTACGTGGTTTGAAGATCCGAGTATCATCGCGATCATGAAGAGCCACGTGAAGCTAGCGACCCCATTTGACGAACACGAAACCGAAACCACCAAGCAAAGCGAGGATGCGAAATGAGCAGGACTGAAACTACCGCCATGCTGTCCGAGCTGGTAGAGAAGCGTCTGAAGAACCGCGTCAGCTTCTGGGCAAGCGAGGTGAATTTCGACTTGGGCACCTCGAAAAACAGACGAATCGACTTCATGGGATTCAAGCCGTTCACGCCCGGCTATGTGCTCATGCCGGCAAGTGTGGAACTTGGCGAGTTCTCCTGTTACGAAGTCAAGTCCTGCATGGCGGATTTCAAATCAGGCCATGGGTTGACGTTCTACGGGGACGTGAACTACCTCGTGACCACAAGGGAACTGGCCGAGGAACTGCGAGTCAACTACCTGCTGCCACGCAATATCAATCAAGTGCTCACACCATCGAAAAAAGGTGACAAGCTCGTACCGCTTTTCGACGTGTCCGGCAAGTGCCAATCCTACAGGTGCCGCGCCGCAAGCGAAATGCTGTACGCGATGATCGAAGCGAACGGAAAGAGGACGAATTGAGCATCGAAGACATCGAAGACAGGATTGAAACCATCGTCATCGCCGTCGCGGTAATGATCGCCTTCATCGCCTTCATCGCCTTCGGCTATATCGTCTGGGCGGAAGCTACTGCTGACACCATCATTCTCCGTGATGACGGTCGATCATACGTATGTGAGGTCAGCCGAATCAACCAAGCACCGCACGGGTGCAAGCTGATGACAAACAACCTGCTAGATAGCAAGGAATAAGAAATGTCAGCCAAGGAAATCAGATTCACCGGGACACCTGAAGAAATCAGCAATGCATGGCATGAGCAACGCGATAAAGGCGTAGGCGGATCAGACGTGGGCGTAATCATGGGCGTTAATCCCTACAAGGGCATCATGACACTATGGCGAGAAAAAACCGGCAAAACTAAGCCTGAAGACATCAGCCACAAGCCGGCTGTAATTCTCGGGAATTCGCTGGAGCCTGCACTACGCGATGAATACGCCTACAGGCACCCTAGTGTCAAGGTCGAAGACCCACAATACATGCTTCAGGACGATGGACACCCGTGGCGGCAAGCATCACTAGACGGAGTGCTGACCTACGAGGATAGCAGGAAGGAAGTGCTGGAAATAAAGACGGTAGGCTGGCCTAGCATCAAATACTGGGAGCCGGATACCGTGCCGATATCATACGCCTGCCAAGTCCTGCACTATATGGCGGTAAGCGGATACCGGCGAGCGCAACTGATCGCCATGATAGGCAATAGCCGGATAATCGAACGCTCTGTCGAACGTGACGAACTACTGATCGAGATGATCGAGGATGCTGTGGACGAATTCTGGGATCACGTCCAAGCGGATACGCCACCATTGCGACATAACCCCACGATGGAATTCAAAGAACGGGTCAGTCGCGTATGCTATGACCCGGACAACATTCCACTATTCTAAAAGGAAGAAGGACACAATGAAAAAAGTGTTGAAAGACATGATCCTCAAATGGTATGAGTGTGGCTACACGGTGGACGAAATCGCGCCGTTGGTACCGCAAGTTCCCCGCATGGAGATCGAAGCGCTACTCAGACAACAATACGGAAAGGACAAGAAAAATGCTTGAAACCATGATCATGGTTTGCTTAATCGCCTTGACGATCCTGATCGGATACCTAGGGAGGTAAAAATGGGCACCAGACACACCAAAGCAGCGAACGCCTACCACAAAAGGGCTTCAAAACAGTACCATCTCGAACTCCACAAGGAAAACGACGCCGACATCATCCACAAACTCGAAACAGTGGACAACAAACAAGGCTACATCAAGGCACTGATCCGCAGGGACATCCAAGGAGCCAAATAATGAGCAAGGCCACGAACCCGACACCAGCGACACGCTCCATCTGCGCCGGAAGGGACATGCAATGCTGCGTCCGATGTGGGAAACCCTTGTATGGAGCAATGGCTAGCCTACATCATCGTCGTATGAGGTCACACGGCTGGAGCGGGCTACATAATGCGTCCAACCTGATATATCTCTGTGGGAGTGGTAGTGTCGGCTGTCACGGCTGGGTACACATGCACCCAAAAGAAGCCTACGAGCATGGCTGGCTAGTACACAGCTACAATGACCCACACAAGGTACCGGTAGACCACTGGAAGTGGGGCAGATGCTACTTGTGGGACGATGGCACAGCAGGAAGCGAGCCAGAGCCGGAACTGCACCAGAAGTAAAAGGAAAAGGGCATGGCCAAAAGCCATGCCCTAACTGACAAAGAAAGGAATACCCAAAATGAGTACACGACAAGTATAGCACGCGAAATGTCCCGCAAATCCCATGCTAATCACGATATAATCACAATTAGAAAAAGCGAGTGATTAGAGATTGAAAAACATGGGACTTAGCACAGAGGTAATCGTCGCCATCGTAACAAGCGGCTGCGCGGCAGTATCCAGCATATTCGTTGCCATCATCACATACGTCGGCAACAACAGAATGAAGCAACGCGACATACAGGACGCACAATACCGCGCACAGCAAGCAATGATGGAAGCAAAACGCGACCAGCAACACAACGAGAGACAATACCTTTATGAGGCCATGCTCAAAGGCATAGACGCGAGCCTAGCGGCAAACGAAATCTGTTTAATCGCCTTGCAGCACGGCAAACTCAACGGAAATGTTGAGGCGGCGCGGGATAAAGTGCATGAAGCCCAAGCCAACATGGACGTTGCACAGCGCAAAGCCGTAGTGCATCTATCAGACTAGAATAGCACCAACAGAAAGGACAAAACCATGAACACCGCAATCACAATCACAAGCATTATCTGCGCGACACTGATTATCATCACGGTAATCGGCAAGCACTGAAAACGGAGGAACAATAATGGACGATAAAACCTATATCCTATCAAGCAAGGCATACGAAATCCTCAAGTGGGCTGGACTGATCGCTTTCCCAGCACTAGCAACATTCATCGGCGTGCTCGGCAGCGTATGGGGCTGGACTGATACGGACGCAATCGTAGCGACAATCAACGCAATCGGCGTCCTGATCGGTTCACTCATAGGTATCAGCCACGCAACAGCCAAACCCGACAACACGGAAACCAAGTGACAATCGAGCCGCTGCACCAACAATGGACAGCGGCTCAACCATACCAAGAGAAGGTGAGACAATGCTCAAGGCATGTGGATACTGTGGACGAATGCACCAGATGAACGAGAAATGCCAAAAGAAACCAGCTAGACACTACCACAAGACAAGCGCAGACCATCTAAGAGACACGTACAAGTGGCAAAAGAAACGCGACCAGATCAAACAAGACGCACACTACCTATGCGAAGTATGCGCCGATAAAGGCAGCATCACAAACAAAGGGCTAGAAGTACACCATATAGTCAAACTCAACCAAGCACCAGACCTCCTAACCGATGACGATAACCTAATCTGCCTATGCATACCACACCACAAACAAGCAGACGCAGGCGAAATAAACCCAACCTACCTCAAACAACTAGCAAAAAAACGACACACCGAAAACTAACAAAGCATCCCCCCCGGGTCAGACCACCCATTAAACTCGACTCAACCAACACCAACCGCCCACCTCTGAGTACAAAATATCTGGTTTGCGTTCTTTTTTGGAAAAACCCTCGATAACGTGCTGAAAACCGTTGATACACTTGAATAAAGCGTGATAAAGCTTGATAAAAATTTAGGTGCCAAGTAAACGATATAGAAAGGATTGATATTCATGGACAATCTGAAAGTGGAATACAGGAATGTAGCGGATTTGAACCCGTATGCCAATAATCCGCGGCTTAATGATGGTGCGGTGGACGCTGTGGCGGCTTCCATCAAGGAATTCGGCTTCAAGGTGCCTATTGTCGTTGATGCTGACGGTGTTATCGTCACAGGTCACACGAGGTTGAAGGCTGCGAAGAAACTGGGCTTGGATAAGGTGCCTGTCATCGTCGCTGATGATCTCACGTCCGAGCAGGTGAAGGCGTTTCGTCTTGCGGATAACAAGACGGCCGAGCTTGCCGAGTGGGATTTGGGCAAGTTGGATATCGAGCTTAACGGCATCGATGACATTGACATGAGCGATTTCGGTTTCGACGATGTAGACCTTGGCGATCTTGGCATTGGCAGTGATTTGGCTGGTAGTGATGCTGACGAGGATGTTCCTGATCCGCCAGCTGAACCGGTGACGAAGCTGGGCGATGTGTATCGGCTCGGCAACCATATCTTGATGTGCGGTGACAGTACGAAACCAGATGATGTTCGCAAGCTCATGCAGGCAGGAGGTGGTGAGAGAGCTGCACTTCTTATCACGGATCCGCCTTACAACGTCGATTACACTGGCAAGAGCGCCAAGGCGATGAAAATCGAGAACGACAGCATGGATGCCGGTGTCTTCCATGATTTCCTTCTCGCAGCGTTTGGCAATGCCTACGACGCGATGGCTGACGGGGCGGCATTCTATGTCTGGTATGCGAGCAAGGAGGTCGTGAATTTCGCAACCGCCATCGAGGATGCCGGGCTTACAGTCAAGCAGGAGCTGATTTGGAATAAGAACTCGCTCGTCATGGGACGGCAGGATTACCAGTGGAAGCATGAGCCGTGCCTTTACGGCTGGAAGGGGACTGGGTCTCATAACTGGTATGGGGACAGGAAGCAGACGACTGTCATTGATTGGGACAGGCCAGCAAAGGCCGATCTGCATCCGACGATGAAGCCAGTCGGATTGTTCGACTATCAGATTCGCAATAGCAGCGCAAAGAACGATATCGTTTTAGACCTGTTCGGTGGCAGCGGCACGACTATTATCGCGTGCGAGCAGAATGGGCGCAGGGCGCGAGTTATGGAGTACGACCCGAAGTATGCCGACGTGATTGTCGATAGGTGGGAGAAGCTCACTGGCATGGAAGCTGTGAAAGTGGAGGATTGATAAGAATGATTGAAAAAGTTAATCCAAGTCATCCTGACAAGGTGGCTGACAGGATTGCTGGTGCTCTCGTAGATTATGCGTATGAACTTGATATGTCACCTCGTATCGCTGTCGAGGTGCTTATCGGGCATGGCGTGTGCCATGTAATCGCGGAGACTAGTGTGCCGATTCCGGACGCTGTCATCAGAAGTGTTGTGAGTCGTATCACTGGAGTTGATGGAATCGAGATTGATTACAGGGAAGTTCCGCAAGACCGGCATCTCGCAGATAACCAGTCGGACGGCATCAAGTGCGGTGACAATGGCATTTTCAAGGGCGTGCCGCTAACTCGCGAGCAGAAGGATATTTCCCGTATCGTCCATGCTCTGTATGACGAGTACCCAACGGACGGCAAGTTCGTCATGAGCGGCGGTAAATTCATCGCCTGCCAGTCGTGTGCCGATGATGGGAGACTCGCGGAAAGCATTGTCAGCGGGCTTGAATCATGCGGGCGGAACCCGTTTGGCTATGATATTGTCGTGAATCCTCTCGGCTCGTGGACTGGTGGAACCGATGTGGATACAGGTGCGACGAATCGCAAGCTCGGATCCGACATGGGTGACGCTGTGACTGGTGGCGGCTTGCATGGTAAGGACTTGAGCAAGGCGGACGTTTCGGTGAATATTTATGCGCATCTTCTCGCACAGAAGACTGGGAAGGTTGTCTCGCTTTGTTGCGCCATTGGTGACAGCGAAGTGAATGGAGTCCCTTACTCGGAGATCGTGCGTAAAGCTCGGCAGTATGTTTTCGATACTGTCGGTGGTTTTGAGAAACTTGCGGAATGGGGGTTGTTTTGATGAGGGGCAAGAATCTTCAGGAGCAGGCTGTCGAGATTCTGCAAATAGCCGAGGAAACAGGCGTCCAGACTAATTTCTTTTTTGTCACCACCTTTAAACGCTATCAAGTGCAAATCAAGATTCTCAACGACTTGGAAAAGTCGATTGAGCAAGACGGTATGCTGGTGAAGAAGGAGTATGTGAAGGGACGCAAGAACCTTTACACTAACCCGGCTGTCCGTGAATACAATACGACCACTGACAGCGCCAACCGCACTGTCACAACCCTTATGAAGATCATTCAAGGCTTCGGCAAGTCTGACGCTGAACGTGACGGTGATGATGTTGACCCGCTACTTGCGTTGATTAATGGCGAAACCGAGGAAGATGAAGATGGAGAATAAGGGTTATGAGTATTGTGTGAAGTGTGTGAATGAGCCGACCACGCCTAAGTATGTGAAGAAGCAGATGAAGGCGTGGCTGGCTGTTTGCGATGGCAAGGACGATACGTATTTCGTGAGCCATCGCAAGATTAAGCAACTCTATGCAATTCTGAAGGTACTTCGTATGCCGAAGGGATTGCGTGCCGGACAATCGCTATATGATTGCACTACCGGCTATCAGTGGCTGTTCTATACTGCCACTCTTTGCACGGTTCGCAGGGATAATCCGGCTAAGCGCAAGTATGAGACGTGCGTGCTGGAGATTGCGCGAAAGAACTTCAAAACGTACACCATCGCCACGATTTTCATTCTGTTGTTTTTGACTGAACCGCGTTTTAGTAAATTTTACTCGGTGGCTCCAGACGGTACTCTGTCGCGTGAGGTGCGCGAAGCGATTAGCGAGACTTTGAAGAGTTCGCCTGAAGTGTTCGCGTTCAAGGACGTGGCGCGGTGGAAGATTCTACGGGATTCAATCACCTTCAAGCCGCTCAGCACGACATATATCCCGCTCAGCTATTCGACTAGCCGCATGGACGGTAGGCTTCCTAACGCCTTCTGTGCTGACGAAGTTGGCGCATTGCCAACGTCATACGCGATTGAAGCCATGCGCTCTGGACAGCTGAATATCCTCAATAAGCTGGGCTTCATCATTTCGACCAAGTATCCTACTGTGGATAACCCGTTCGAGGACGAAGTGGCGTATTCGAAGAAGGTGCTTGACGGTATTATCGATGACCCGTCACGTTTCGCCCTATTGTATGAGCCGGATAATCCTAAGAACTGGACGGAAGACGATTTGATAATGCGTCAGGCTAACCCAGCGTCCTTGGAGATACCGGAAATCTGGGAAGACCTTAAGAAGAAGCGGGCTTACGCTGTCGCGGTGGAATCGGCTCGTGAGAATTTTCTCACGAAGCACTGCAATATCATCTATCAGGGTGCTGAAACCGAGACTTATATCGACGTTAATGATGTGCAGGCGTGTAAAGTCTCGCATATCGATTGGGCTGGACGCACGGTTTATCTTGGGCTTGACTTGTCGGAGACAAACGATAATACCTCGGTTGCTATGGTCGGTGTTGACGATGACGATAACGTGCTTGCTGACGTTTTCGCATTCGTGCCTGAAGGTCGTATTGGCGAAAAGAACGCCTTCGAGAAAATCGACTACCGGCAGTTTATCCGTGCAGGGAAGTGTATCGCGTGCGGTGACAAGGTGATTGATTACAAGGTGGTCGAGGACTTCATCATGGGCATTGAGGAACGTTTCGGCGTGCGTGTGCAGGCTATCGGCTATGACCGCTGGAATGCGCTTAGTACTGCGCAGAAGCTTGAAGCTGCTGGATACCAGACGGTAGAGATTCGTCAGCATTCTTCCACGCTTCACCCGCCGACGAAATTGCTCAAGGAAAAGATTTTGAAGAAAGAGTTTGAGTATGAGCCTAACCGCTTGCTAGAGATTAATTTCCAGAACGCTCGATGCACCTACGACACGAACAAAAACATGTATGTACACAAGAAGAAATCGAAGGGGAAAGTCGATATGGTCGTGAGCTTGATTAACGCTATGTATTTGCTTCAGCAGGACGTAGACTTTAATCATATGGACTTCGTAGCACAAGTCATCTAGGAGGATTAATATGGGACTTTTCAACAGGAACAAACGAGACACTGAAACACCAGCGCCGGAACCGCAGGTAAGTGATGTGCTGTTACGTGCCTTGCTCAAAGGCGAGCCGATCAATCGGCAGAAGGCTATGATGCTCCCTGCTGTGTCAGCGGCTGTAGATTTCGTCACGTCCACTATCGCTTGTGTGCCGGTGAAGCTCTACAAGGAAACCAAGGGCGTGGTCGCTGAAGTCACGAATGATAATCGCGTGAACATGCTGAATGGCGATACAGGCGACACCTTGGACGGCTACCAGCTTAAAAAAGCGATGGTAGAGGATTACTTGATGGGCAAGGGAGGTTACTGCTATATCGCTCGAAGCCGAAATGATGTTACTGGACTGTACTATGTCGCCACTGATAACGTGAGTATCAATATCAATGCTGACCCGATTTACAAGGATTACGATATCATCGTCGGCGCGAACATGTATAAGCCATTCGACTTTATCAAATTGCTTCGAGACACGAAGGACGGTGCTAGTGGTGTAGGCTTGACTGTGGAAGTGTCGAAGGCATTGGAGACGGCATACCAGACGTTGATCTACCAGTTGTCGCTTGTCAAGTCCGGTGGCAACAAGCGCGGTTTTCTTAAGGCTCAACGTAAGCTGGGGCAGGAGGAAATCAACACGCTTAAGAATGCGTGGGCGAGACTGTACGCGAACTCTGAGGAAAATGTCGTTGTCTTGAATAATGGTGTTGATTTTCAGGAAGCGTCCAGCACATCCACGGAAATGCAGTTGGACGAAAACAAGAAAACGCTGACCGATGAAATCAACAACATCTTCCATATTAAAGATAATTGGGAAGAGACTTTCAGATTCGCCATCTACCCGATTATCCGCGCTTTCGAGACAGCACTTAACCGCGATCTGCTCTTGGAATCCGAAAAGAAAAAATATTATTTCGCGTTCGACACCAAGGAAATTATCAAGGCGAATATCAAGGAACGCTTCGAGGTTTACCAGCTGGCGAAACAGTGCGGAATCATGACGATTAATGAGATGCGCCAAGCGGAGAATATGAACACGATTGATGGTATGGATATCCTGAATCTTGGGCTTGATTCGGTGCTGTACAATACGCAGACGGGCGAGATCTACACGCCTAACACTGATTCGACCAAGACCCAATCGGGTAATCCGCTTGAATTCCCCGCTACCAATGGCGGTACACTTAATGCAGGAGGTGCGACAGAATGAAAATCAATATTCGTGAGGATAGCGTCGAAATCGATGGCTATGTGAACGCTGTGGAACGCTTGTCTAAGCCGCTTAATTCGCGTGTCGGCAAGTTCCGTGAGCGCATCAAGGCTGGAGCGTTCAAGCGTGCCATCGAACGCAACGACGATATCCATGTGTTGCTGAATCATGATTATTCGCGTGACCTTGGCAGTACGAAGCAGGGGAATCTCGAATTGCATGAGGATAATATCGGTTTGCGTGCGCGTGCCGTGATTACCGATGCTGACGTTATCGAGAAAGCCAAGCATGGTGATCTTGTCGGCTGGAGTTTCGGTTTCACCGATTTGAAAGTCGATACCCACGATGTAGACGGTATGATGACCCGTGACGTGAATGATTTGGATCTGTTTGAGGTGTCAATCCTTGACCGATCGAAGGTTCCGGCGTATGACGGTACGCTGATTCAGGCTCGTGACGCTGACGGTGACGCGGTGAGCATTAATTCAGGTGAGCCGATGACCGATGATAAGCCGGAAATCATCGAAGAGAAAACCGGTGATGAACCGGCTGATGATACTGAGGAAAAGCACGTTGAAAAGCGTGATGATTCCGAAGAAACGAATAGTACAATTGATTACGGCAAATGGGAAAAGCTCATTGCTGAATTAAAGGAGGATTAATCATGCAGCTGAAGAACATGATTGAACGTAAGAATGAGCGGGTTACCCGCGCCGAGGAAATCCTCAAGGGCGCGGAAGCCGAGAAACGTGAGCTGACCGATGACGAGGCTGCTGAGCTGGCTGAAATCCGTGATGACGTGCGCAAGATTAAGGAAGCTCTGAAGATTAACGACGAGCTGGGTGCTGCTGATAAGCAGCCGAAGGAGGAAGCGAAGCCGATGGGCGACAACGGCGATAAGCCGCAGGATACCGAAGCACGAGAGCTTCGCGCGTTCGAGGCTTACATTCGCGGTGACAAGGTGATGCAGGAGCGTGCTGGCGAGCTGACGCTCACCGATAACGGTGCTGTGATTCCTACTTCTATCGCCAACCAGATCATCAAGAAGGTGTACGACGTTAGCCCTGTGCTTGAGAAGGCGCAGCGTTACAACACCAAGGGCAAGCTCCAGCTTCCTTACTATGATACGTCCACTTCTTCCATCAAGGTCGCGTATCAGACGGAGTTCAGCCCGATTGCATCCAGCAATGGAGAGTTTAAGAGCATCGAGCTTGGCGGCTTCCTCGCTGGCGCTCTCTCCAAGATCAGCAATTCGCTGATTAACAACGCACAATTTGATATCGTGTCCTTCGTCACCAATCAGATGGGCGAGGATATCGCACGATTCATCGAGGGCGAGCTGCTTAACGGCACGGCTTCCAAGGTCACTGGCCTGTCCACTCTTGACAACAAGCTGACTGCCGCTGCCGCGACTGCCATCACCGCCGACGAGGTTGTGAAGCTGAAGGATGCCGTCAAGGACGTGTACCAGAAGAACGCCATCTTCATCATGTCACCGGCTACCCGCACTGCTCTCCGCTTGTTGAAGGGCAGCGATGGTCATTACATGCTTCAGGATGACATCACGGCTCCATTCGGTTCCACGCTGCTTGGCAAGCCTGTCTACGTGTCCGATAACATGGCTGACATAGCTGGCGATAAGACCGTCATCTACTACGGTGACATGACCGGCCTTGCCGTCAAGTTCAGCGAGGATATTTCTACGCAGATTCTGCGCGAAAAGTACGCGGACGAACACGCGACCGGTGTCGTGGCGTGGTTCGAGTTTGACGCGAAGGTGCAGGACGCTCAGAAGCTGGCGAAGCTGGTGATGGCAAGTGCATGAGATTAAGGCTCTCACATCCTTTAGCGGCATCATCAGCATGCGTGTTGGCGAGATGCGAAATGTCGATGATGACGCTATCGTAGCTGACTTGTTGCAGGCTGGCTACGTGGAGGAAATCGGCAAGCCTGCTGAAGTGGTGGAAGCTGAGAAGCCCACTGAAGTGGTGGAAACTGAAAAGCCTGCTGAAGTGGTGGAAACTGAGGAACCGGCTAGCGTTGAGGAAGTCAAGCCGAAGCGTGGCAGGACTAAGAAAACCGCAACGGAAACCGAAGAATAGTCTAGATGATGGTGGTGGTTTGAATGGAGATCAGTAAGGTATCGGATATCACGGTACAGGCGCTCGCCGATTATCTTCGTGTAGCTGACCCGTCCGAAGCTGATAATACTCTGCTTGCCGCCATCATCAAGGCTGTACCGTCGTACATGGCTAAATACACTGGGTTGAGCGCGGCGCAACTTGATGAATCACCGGATATGGTGGTTGCCGCGCTCTGCTTGGCTCAGGACATGTACGATAACCGCTCTATGTATGTTGATTCTACTAAACAGAATCACACTGTGCAATCAATCCTAGATATGCACAGTATCAATCTTTTACCGTCTGAGGTGAGCAACGATGATTAACGCAGGACGGTACGATCACAGAATCAGGATTGTCAAGGACGTGCAGACCACTGATAAAGATGGGTTCCCAACGTCCAGCCGCGAGGTAATCTTAGAGCCTTACGCTCACGTCAAGACAACCAGAGGCTTTACACTGATTCAGAATGACAGTGACTTTGAAAAAGCTTTGACGAATTTCACGATCAGGTATCCCGGCAATACGACTATCGACCGGGATATGCTTATCGAATACAATGGTAAGGCCTACACTATCGAATACGTAAATAATGTTAATGAAGCGAATATAGAGATTGAGCTTCAAGCGAAGGCGGTGACACACTGATGGCTCAGTTCGATGCGGCAATGCCTGAAGAGCTGATAAAGACATTTGAACAGTTGGGCGCCGATACTCAGAAGATGCTGGGCGAGATGACGCAGGCGGGCGCTGAAGCCGTGTTGAAGAGCGTGCAGGCGAATGTCCCGCCTAGCTTCCGTGATTCCGATATCATGTCCTGCTTGAAGATAACGCGAGTATACCGGACACCTTCTGATGATGGTGTGAATACCAAGGTTGCGTTCTACGGTTATTTCGTGAACAAGGCTGGCGATACGGTTCCCGCTCCACTTGTATGCAATGTCATGGAATACGGGCGTAGTACTAGCACAGTGAAAAAGCACCCGTTCATGCGCAAGAGCTTCAAAAAGCAGGAAATCGAAGCGGCGATGCAAAAAGTGCAGGACAAGTATATTCCGAAGGGGTGAGAGCTTGAATGAAGAGATTCTAAACCTGTTCAAAGGCTTCGCGGTAGGCGGCAAGGTCATCCCTGTGGCGTTCCAGCATTATGATGGGCATGGTGAGCCTTACGTGGTGTTTTCGCGCGAGGATGATGATAATTCGTATGCCGCCGATGACCGTATCCAAGCATGGGTGACGTACTATGATTTTGACGTTTATTCAAAGTCAAACTATCTCGCTATCGCGGATGCGGTACGAGATAAACTAAATGAAGCGGGGTGGACGTGGCAACCGTCCCGTAGCCAATGGGACATGTACGAATCCGATACCGGATACTACCATGTCACTCTTAATTTTGCTCGTGAAAGGAGCTGGTGAAAATGGCACAAATCGGATTGACAAATCTGTGGTATGGAATCCTTACAGAGGGCCCTGACGGTACCGCATCTTATGCTGGTGCAAAGTCCTTCGGTAAGGCTATCTCGGCCAAGGTTGACGTGTCCACGAATGACGCGACGCTTTACGCCGATGATGTGCTCGTGGAATCCGATAATAGCTTTCAAAATGCGAAGGTGACGCTTGGTGTCGCTGATGATGATATGACAGTCTTCGCTGAGATCCTCGGTCATAAGGTGGCTGAGACTGGCAGCGAAATGGTGCGTTCCGCTGATGATGCAGCGCCTTGGGTCGGTCTTGGGCGTATCGTGACCAAGATGGTCAACGGCAAGTACGTGTATAAGGGCGAATTCCTTTATAAGGTGCGCTTCGCTGAGCCGTCTCAGGAGGACGACACCAAGGGCGAATCCATGGAATTCTCCACGCCTGAGATCGAGGGTACTGCCGCAACGCTGGCTAATGGCGCTTGGTCGGCTGCGCAGGTATTTGACACGAAGGCTGCTGCTGTCACGTGGGTCAAGGGTAAGCTGACACCCTCCAAAGGCAAATAAGGCTGGGAACGTCACCACTACCGGCTCTTGGGGCTGACCTTTTCGTGAGATAATTAGGGCATGGCATGGGAATGTCATGCCCTTACTTTTAGGAGGAAATTATGACTAAGAAGAATGATGCGATTATCTACAAGGGGAACGAGTATCACCTTGCTTTCAACCTCAATGTCATGCAGGCAATCCAAGAGGAGTATGGCTCTCTTGACGAGTGGGGTAAGCAGACAGAAGGAGAGAATGGCGAGCCGAATGCCAAGGCCGTCATCTTCGGCTTTGCCGCAATGATCAACGAGGGCATCGACATCGACAATGAAGACAATGGTACCGACATTAAGCCGCTCACGCTCAAGCAGGTCGGTCGACTGATCGGCACTGTCGGTATGGACGCGATTACGAAGCAGATGCAGGGGATCGTGGTTAGCTCCACCGAGGATGGCTCAAAAAACGAATAATCCACGACGATGACGTGTACTTTGACCAAGACCCGGCCATTGATTTCGCGTGGATATTGTTCATTGGCCGGGCAAGGCTTGGGCTTTCTTCAGATCGTGAGGTTATGCGTTTGACGCTCAAGGACTTCATGGCGAGATATGCGGCGTACCAACAGGTATTCGACATAGAAAACATGTTGAGGGCTGGTAATACGACGTATTCGGCTATGAAACGCAAGCAAGAACAAGAAGAGGAATGGTTCTAGGAGGTGTTTTAGGTGTCAGGTTTTGGCGGGGCGATTAAGTTACAGGGCGAGAGCGAATATCGCGCGGCGTTGGCGCGTATCTCGCAGAATCTGCGTGAGGTCGGCTCACAGATGAAGGTGGTCAGCTCCCAGTATGCAAAGAGCGACAATTCGCAGGCGGCATTGACGGCACGGACTGAAGCGCTGAATAACAAGATGGCTGTGCAGAAGGAAAAACTGAGCGTCCTTACCTCGCAGTATCGAGCCATGAGTGCGCAGTACACTGCGAACAATACGAAGCATAAGGAGCTTGTCGCAAGCTATGATGCTGAGAAGCAGAAGCTGGCGCAGATCGAAGCGACGCTTGGCAAAACATCACCTGAGTATCAGGCGCAGGCGAAAGTCGTGGCGAATTTAGCTCGTGATGTGGATAAGTCTTCGGCTGCTGTCAATGCCAATGGGATCGCCATGAGCAAGATGCGCACGCAGATGAATAATGCGCAGGCGGATATCAACAAGACGGATAGTGAGATCAAGAGCTTGTCGCCTGATATGGATAAGGCGGGCAAGGCTGCTAGTGAGCTTGGCGGGGAAGCTGCTAAGAGTGGTAGGCAGGCGCAGGAAGCTAGCGGCGGGTATACCGTCTTCAAGAATGTGCTGGCGAATCTTGCGACGAGTGCGATTGGTGCTGCTGTCAATGGGCTTAAGCAGCTTGGTTCCGCTGTCCTGAATGTCGGCAAGCAGGCTATCGAGGCTTACTCGCAGAATGAGCAGCTTGTGGGCGGCGTGCAGACGCTTTTCAAGGATTCCGCTGGGATCGTGCAGGATTACGCTAATAACGCCTATAAGGCGGCTGGTATGAGCGCTAACGAGTACATGAATACCGTCACGGGCTTTTCGGCGTCGCTGATCCAGTCGCTTGGTGGTGACACGAAGGCGGCGGCTGAGCTTGGTAATACCGCTGTGCAGGATATGTCCGATAATGCTAACAAGATGGGCACGGATATTGAGAGTATCCAGCAGACATACCAGAGCTTGGCTCGTGGCAATTATGCGATGCTTGACAATTTGAAGCTCGGCTATGGTGGTACGAAGTCTGAGATGGAGCGTCTCATGGCGGACGCTGAGAAGCTGACCGGCGAGCACTACACGATCGGTGATTTTGGCGATACGGTGAAGGCTATCCATGCCGTGCAGACGCAAATGGGCATCACCGGCACGACGGCCAAGGAAGCGTCCACGACCATCGAAGGCTCGATGAACGCCATGAAGGCTAGCTGGCAGAATCTTCTCGCCGGGATGTCCGATAGTGGCGCGAATATGGACGGCTTAATCAACAATCTTGTTGATTCGGTCAATACTTTCGCGTCGAATATCATGCCGCGCATCGCGCCTTTGATTAACGGCATGGTGCAGTCTGCCGTGCAATTGCTGCCACAAGCCGTGAACATGATCACGACGCAATTGTTGCCGCTTATCACGGCTCAGGTACCGAATATCGTCAATGGCCTGTCTCAGGTGGTGCAGGCGATTGTCGCGGCACTCCCGCAGATCATGAGTGCGTTGACTGCCGCCTTGCCGCAGATCGTGCAAGCAATCCTCACGCTCTTGCCTCAACTGCTTGATGCTGGTATGCAGATGCTGACGATGCTGATTCAGGGCTTTGCTCAGGCGCTGCCGCAGCTGATTACGATGTTGCCGACGATTGTTCGGCAGATCGTGGACGTGATTTTGCAGAATCTGCCGCTGATATTGCAGGCTGGTATGGAGTTGCTTATGGGGCTTGCGCAGGGCTTGATTCAGGCGCTGCCAGAGCTTATCCAGATGCTTCCCGGTATCGTGATGCAGATAACGGACACTCTGCTGGATAATCTTCCGTTGCTTATCACTGCCGGTATTCAGATTCTGCTTGCCCTAATTGGGGGTATCACTCAGGCTATCCCCCAGCTGATTGCGATGCAACCGCAGATTGTCATGCAGATCGTGAGCACGCTCAGCGCGCATTTGCCTGAGATCATCAGCACGGGCTTGCAGATGATGGTGCAGCTTGCTGCCGGTATCGTGAGGGGTATCGGCAATGTCGTGAGCGGCGCTAGAAACGTCGTGCGAAATATCGTCAGCGCGTTGCGTGAAGCTCCCGGACAAGTGATCAGCATCGGAAGGAATATAGTCACTGGCGTTTGGGAAGGCATCAGCAATTCCATTGGCTGGCTGCGTGACAAGGTCAGCGGCTGGGTTTCCGGGATCATGCAGGACATCAAGGGCTTCTTCGGAATCCACTCGCCTTCACGCTTGATGCGCGATGAAGTCGGCAAGTATCTTGCCGAAGGTATCGGGGTCGGCTTCGAGGACGAAATGGGCAATGTGTCTAAGCAGATGATTGATGCAATGCCCAGCTCTGATGCTTTCGCACAGACGTACGATCTGGGTGGTGTTTCAGCGGCTCAGGCGGCTTCCAATGGTTACGGCTATGGGGCTCAGGCTAATATCGTGGACGCTATCGTGGAAGCATTGCAGAATGTTCGCGTGGTGCTTGATGACGAAGTGGCTGGACGTTTTGTGACCAAGACTGTGGCAGCGGCAATCTATCGCGGTTAGGAGGATTGAGATTATGAAAGGTTTCGGCTATCAGCGTCCTTGGGTGCTGATCAACGGCATGCCTTCGTATGGTGTGGACGGATTGATTGTCACGTCGCTACCGCCGATCACCAAGCCGAAGATGCGGTATTCGAGCGAGGAAATCGACGGTAGGGACGGCGACATTATCACCACGCTTGGCTATCAGTCTTACGACAAGACGGTAAGCGTCGGGCTGCACGGAAACTTTGACATTGACAAGGTTATCGAGTTTTTTGCCACTAGCGGGACTATCACCTTCAGTAATGAGCCTGACAAGGTGTACCGATTCCAGCAATTGGATTCCATCGACTTCGATCGGCTTGTAAGGTATCGGACGGCTGATATTAAATTGCATGTCCAGCCATTCAAGGCTGGGCGGCTCCAGCGTCCGAAGGTGTTTACTAGCGCCGATGTGCAAGCGGTGGTGACTAATGCCGGTAATGTGGTCGCGGCTCCGAAGCTCACAATCAAGGCTAGCGGCAATATCGGCATTTACTTGGACGGCTCGCAGATTCTCAGCGTTACGAATACTGGAGACTATACGCTGATTGTGGACGTGGCTAATCTCGAAGCGTCAACGCCTGAAGGAACTTTGATGAACCGGCTGATTACCGGCGACTATCAGCGGCTTGCGCTGGCTCCCGGCAAACATTCGATAAAATGGAGTGGGACTGTTCATAGTCTCACCATCGAAGACTATTCACGATGGATTTAGGAGGATATTATGAGCGTTATTACTCAAGAATATGATATTGACTTGAAGGCTACGGGCGAGTATCCGGTAGTGAAAATGAGCCAATTCGATACCGGCTCGCGTACTATCGTGTTAACGGTTTACGACGGGCACGAATTGGCGCAGATCGATGGCATGGTGGCTCGCGTTGACGGTACTCGAAGCGATGGCGTTGAGTTTTCCAGCACTTGCGCGGTTGGCACCGGTAGCAAGGTGAGCTTCACTATCTCGCAGGAGATGACCAAGTACGCTGGCAAGCACGCGGCGGAATTGGTGATTTTCGATGCGGATGGGAACCCTGTCGGCACGCAGAATTTCATCATTGATGTGGAAGCGGCCAGTATGAGCCGTGATTCGGCGGCAAGCGCTGATGACCGCACACTGTATGACCAATACACTGCATCGATCGAGAAAAAATTTGGCAATCTTTCCTCGTCGCTGACCGCCAAGGCTGATGCTCTGACCAAGACAGCCGAGGATATCAGCGGGCTTGTCGGCGCGAGCAGCAAACCGACCACGATTTACAGCGAGGATGTCACTCTTAACAGCGTGGACACTATCCACGTGCGACTGACATATGACCCGCTGACCGCGCTTGTCCACGCTCACGCCTACGGCTCTCTTACCCTCAGCACCAGAAACGATCAGACATACAGTCTATGCAAAATCGATAAAAAATATTGCCCGGACAAGGAACTTTTCGACTATACTTCCGGCAGTGGCACTGGATACTACAGGATTTCGACGGACAACATGAATGGGGGTGCCTCCGGTGACACGTCGGAAACATCGGATTGCCAGAAGTTTTACATCGATAGACAAGACGACGGGTGTACTCTGCGATTCCATCGCAGCAAGCTACCTGACCATGCGGCTACCTACGAGCTTTCGCTGAATGCCGTCTGGTATGCTAGCGGAGGCAAGTATATTGGCGTCACGCCTATCGGCACTGGCGGGAATACGCTGAAGATTGGTAAGACCACGACGGGTGCGCCGGGTACGCAGGCTAGCGTCGTGAATTCCGGGACGGCTAAGGACGTTGTGCTTGACTTCACTATCCCTAAGGGTGCTACTGGCCCTCAGGGTCCTAAGGGTGATACTGGCCCTAAGGGTGCTACTGGCCCTCAGGGTCCTAAGGGTGATACTGGCCCTAAGGGTGCTACTGGCCCTCAGGGTCCTAAGGGTGATACTGGCCCTAAGGGTGCTACTGGCCCTCAGGGTCCTAAGGGTGATACTGGCCCTAAGGGT
>ERZ773224.1023-NODE-1023-length-36565-cov-3.177294_pt1 | contig 36565 bp, 45 predicted proteins | sample MGYA00580526_ERZ773224 | MGnify/ENA primary metagenome ERZ773224 (study PRJEB29015, sample SAMEA2737743) | human gut metagenome | biome: human gut; feature: human-associated habitat; material: faeces | place: China | collected 2012 ... | reverse complement strand
TTTTCATAATTGTTACAGTGTATTCTTGGTCTGAAAAATCATCATTTTTAGTCCACTCTATCCACTTTAACGTTTCTCCTTGACCTTTATTAAAACCCTGTATAATATTTCCGTTTTGAGTGGGCTTAAAAGCTACACCAATTGAATTTTCATGAGCAATTTTTGTAACATCTGCGTTATTTGATATGGCAATAACTGTTATTTCTGCTCCATCGCTATAAATTTTCGGAGTAACTTTAAATTGTACTACAAAATTACGGATATCATACCCTACACTGTATTTTAAAAGTGCATTTAAGCCATTTGGATACAATTTACCATTGCTTGAAAGGAACTTAGCGTTATACCATTCACTCAATTTTGTAAAGTTACCAGTATATTTATAATTATACGATTTTGAATATTCTTCTGGAAAATTATACTCAAAGTAATAAGGTTCATATTTTGTCGGAAGAGAATCTCCTTCAACAACAAAGTATGTATTTAAATTACTATTGTCAATATTAAAGGCAATATAATAACAATTATTAGATGTTGTAAATGTAGATAATCCTGCATTATAACTTATAAATTTTTTTTCATAATCCAAATACATAACTCCTTGATTTAATAAACCTTTCATAGTACCTTTTGAATAAGTAGTATTAGGTTTAACTGGAATTATTGCAACACCAGTTGTTTGTGAATCATTTAATACAAAATCATTTGCACTTCCTATTGTTTTATCGGGAATAACAAAACCTTTTCTATATTTATTTATACTTTCAGAATATCCATATATAAGGTCTGGTGTAATTGAATCTAATTCTATATTTTTAGAACTAACATTTCTAGCACCAAGTACGGCATTTATTTGACCAACTTTTAATCCTTGCAATACTGCTCTTGTACTTTCATCAAAATCATTTAAAGTTCCATAACCTTTTTTTATAACATCATTTACATTCGCCTTATCTTTACATTGTGCATTAACTTCATTAATACCACCTATTAATGTTTTATCAGTTGTATTTAGCGTAGGATATTCATTGTCTTTTATCCCTTCCATAGATGTCTCATCTTCAACTAAATTTATTTGATTAGTTTTTAGAGTTTGAATATCCGCTTTTATTGCAGTGTCGTCATAGGCTTTACCAGTTCCAGCTTTTATAGCTTTAGTATTAGTTTCTAATGCTTCTTCAAATTTATTAAACATTTGTGCAGATATTATTTCACCATCTTTGTGAATTTCTCTAATGTAATTACCATCACTATCAAAAGCATTTTTTATTTCTCCTTTTGCTGCTTTACTTAGTCCTAGTAAGGCTTTTCCCATAACTGCATCATCACTTACAAGTGGCTCACATACGTGTAACTGCTTAGTTACAATAGGCATGGAAATCATACTTGTTTTATCAGCATCCAATAATGATATTTGGAAATCATACTCACCTACTTCTATAGGGTCATCAATAAGGTCATCTGTTATTTTTAATATAGCTTTTCCACCGTCTGTAGGTTGTATGGCAAATGTATATTTTATATCAGCATTTTTATACAATCTAACTTGAAAATATGCAGCTTGTGTTTGTGCTATTATATTATTTAAGTCGCTTTTGTCAAATTTGTATTTATTGTTAACTATTGTAAAATGTAACTCGATATTTTTATCTAATCTATAAAGATATATGTCTTCATCAAGTGTGGCCCCATTTTTTGCTATTGTCATAATACAATTTTTATAAATCATTGATTTTTACGCTCCTTTCATTTAATTTATTTTTTAAGCCCGTCTAATCCTTTTGTTGAGTTATCATTCCATATTCCTAGGAATGCAGTAATGACGGCTATTACAGATACTGGATTGTCTACGATATTTAATAACGCTTGACCTAATAATTGCCAACTTGTAAGTTGATTAAAATCCACGCCACTAGCACTGAATATAAGTGCCACTACAGATAAATAAAAATATGGATTTTTAAGTTTTGGATGATCAAATAAAAATTGTTTCATATTAACACCTCCTATAATATAATATTAGTAATTATTGTTAACACAACACTGAATATAGCGAGTGCTACAGAAGTCCACAAGGCTCTGTTGGTTTTCTCTTTTTCTACCAAACTATTACGTACAAAATCTTCTAAAGAGTTACTTCGCTTTTCTAAACTTTTTATGACTCGTTCCTGTTCTCTAGTTTGTGCTTCAATTAAGTCCATTCTACTTGCTAATCTTTGTCCATTTATATTGTCCAATTTTGCATTAATTGTCGCGACATCTTCAATTAATTTTAATAATAATTCTTGCACCTTCTCATCACTCATACATTCACCTACTTTTTAGGTGGCTCCTTTAATTCAGCTAATTCCTTTTTAAGCTGTTCCACCTGTTGTTTATAAATTTCACATTGTGCTTCTAACATCACCTTCTTTTCATTAGCGTCTGCTAATTCTCTTTTGTATGTTGTACATATTGTGTTTAATAAGTTTATTGCATCCATTGTATTACCTCCTATATATCATGTTTCATATAATATATTAGTTAAAAAAGGACTAGATTAAACTAGTCCTTTAAATTTTATTCTGTATATGTTACCTTCATTGTTACACTACCACTACATACTGCATAGTTACTAGAATTGTAAGAAGATTGAATACCAAATCCTTTTACAGTTCCATTAGAAATTGCATTTAATATTGTGCTATTAGTTATAGTTAACTTTCCACTATCACCAACTGCAATTTTAACACTACCACAACTAGAACCATATGAAGGTTTTCCACTTGGTCTACTTGCATAGTTATGAGTTTTAACTACTATAGGAACTGCTGCATAAGAACCACCAGATATTCTCTTAATAGTAAGTTCAATCTTACGTATATTTTTACCTTTGAATTGATTAAATTGATTACCAAAGAACCAACAACCATTACAATCTCCGTAACCATAATCACCTTGTCTTGTAGTATTATCCTTCTTCCAGTTATTATATACACTACTTCTATATGTATCACCGCTATTAGATTTTATAGTATTTACTTTTGTAGTTGATGTAGTAGGGGCTTTGCCGGGGTCTGTAGTTTGATTACCTCCAGCAAATGTTGCTTTTGCATGTTGTATAATTTGTCCTGGTAATGTTTGGGCAGTATTTGCAGTTAAACCGCCGCAGTGAGATGCATTGGCTATTGTGATAAATGCACCACTAGTAGTTTGAAATCCGTATTGACTGCATACACCGTCTGAACCTGCATCGTGTATTCTTGCACATCCACTACCTCTGTATCCTATTTCACAGTTAACTAATGTAGTATTTTTAATATACATTGAGGCAAAGGCATCCCCGATATAACCTACAATACTACTTTGTCCGTCACTGTGTTTATTATCACTACCATAAACTTTAATGCTGTATGTATTGAGTGAACTACTTTCTTGCGATATAATACTACCAGTTCTACCGGCTACTGCACAGCCTGTGTCGGGGTGGACAACACCGGTTTGCCCTTCTTCTGCACCTGGCCAACCGCCATATACCCATAATTTCGCACTACTCATATAGTTTCTTATATATCCATATAATGTATTGCCATCTAAATACAATTTTATTTGTCCACTAGTATAATTTTGAAAGTCTGCATTTTCGGATATATCGCCACGCATCCATATACTTACGCATTTACCATTTAAGAATTTAGGTAAGGCATCTAATACTCCTGCAATTGTTTGATATACTGCGCCTTCTGCTAATTCAACATCATCACTACCTGAGTCAGGGTCTATTTCAATTTGTATGTCGTCATCCAGTGTGCTTGGATATTGTGCATTGTTTATTTTATTGGCAGTTATAGTATCCGCAGTAAGTTCACCTTCTACAGAGAAACTATCTCCTATAACTTCACTACCTTGTATTTGTGCTCCAGTGATATTACCCTCACTATCTACACTAAAAGTATCATTCACATTTCTAAAAGTACTACCTATAATAGTTGCTCCCGTAATAGTTTTACCGTCTATGGCACCGTCAACTATCATATCGCCACTTATTTTTACTTGCTTAGCTATAACCGCTAACATCTCATCTGTTAAGGTCATTGAACTAGAACTATTACCTCTGACCATCCAAGAGAATCTATCAGATAATTGTTGATATTGTGTTTCATGGGCTTTAATTACAGAACTTTTTGTAATTGATGCCACTGGTATAGTTTTATTTACTGTGGTTTTTCCTTCTATATTAATAGTAGCGTGTATTTCTCCTGCATTCCCAGTCACAGTAAGGAGAGTAATAGTTTTATAATCACTCTCTAGTTTTGCAGTACAGTTAGATGTATCTGTTATAGTTACTTTATACTGTCCTTTAGTAGGCGTTGTGTTAACCGCCACTAAAGGAGTACTTCCATTATATATATTAATTTGAGTATTTTTACTAGTTTCCCCTACAACTGTCTTATTTATAGTTGTTGTAAATGTATTACTGTATATAGCAGTACTTGCGGTCGCCCTATTGACTTGTGATGTAAATGAATTACTATATATTTCACTCATTACTAATCACCCCCTATTTACCACGTATTGTACCATTACTTACTGTTAATATTATTTGTTTTGATACACCTGAATGTGAAGTGGCAGTTATTGTTACTTCACCATTAGCACCTGCATAAGTACTACATAATCCACTATGAACCCAAACTAAACCTGAATCACTAGATTCCCATGTTAATGATTTATTAATGCAGTTGTCATTAAAAGTAGGTCTTACCATACAGTTATGTGAACTATCATTCCAATCCATAGCACTTAGTGTGAAGTCACTAGAATTTTCAACTAGATTATCAGTACTTAATGGATAATATTTTACCCAATCTACATACTGAGTAATTTCTGTAGTATTACTATCAGGAGTACCTCCACTAGCACCAATTGCCTGGTTAAGCAGTATGAAGTGAGGTATATGGAATGCCCTGTTATCAGTAGCATTTGTTCTACTTAACTCATGACCATCAATAGAGAAAATTAAACTACCATCTGTTTTCCATTCCATTGCGAATTCGTGCCAATCACCAGTTGGATAATCATTATACCATACACGTCCACTTTCCTCTTTTTCATTAAAGAAAGTACCACAAGTCAGTTTACCATTATAGAATTCCATGACATCGAACTCACCACAATATGCCCACCATTCACCTAAAGTATCAGGATTACCATTTTCTTTATATCCAAATTCAAAACTATCTCCTAGAGTCCAAAATGCACCAAATGCTCCATTATAATTACAAGCTCTAACTCTAGCAACTATTTTACCATACATGAAAGCAAAATGTCCTTTGGAAATTATAGACGCAGAAGTCCAAGAACCGTCACTAGCTTTTAAACCTCTTAAAGCTAATATACCATCATTAACTACTGCGTTTGTATTTGTATATTTTTGAGTTTCGCCGTTTCTTACATACCCTAATTCATATGACCATTTATTAGAATCTACTGTATTACTTGAGAAATCATCTATAACGTATGCTCCATCACTATCTAATAATCCACCTGTGCTACCTCCACTAGATGAATTTTTAGTTAGTGTTCCTGTTACTTGCGTATTATCACTTGTACCACATATTCTAATATAGGATGCACTTGAAGGAACTGTAAATGTAGTTGATAGTGAGCCAACTGACCAGTCTGGTGTATTATTTTCTATAAATCCTCCTGAATCATTGCCTAGATAAGTATCACTACTATTATAGAAACATACACAAACATAACTTATAGGATTTAAATCAAGTGTATATTTTCCGGATGGAGTTACTGCTATTTTATCAACTGTACTATAGTATTTTCCATCTGTAGTATCCGTAACTACACCGTTATCTAATTTTTTATATTGAGTGAAAGTTAATCCACTATTATCCACTAATGTAACTGTAAATATATTACTTGTCTTAGTAGTACCATTAGCAGTTGTAACTCTTATAGCCATATTATATGTTCCTGCATTCGCTTTATCATCATGTAAAAACTTATGGTTATTCCCACTAGACGTAACTTCACTAGTTTTATCGTAGAATGTATGTCCACCATCCCATGATACCTCATGTTTTACTACTGCTATATTTGTAGTATATTCGATATAGAATGATGTTTTAGTGTTTTGTGTTATGTTTGATATATTACTTATAGTTAATGTTTCAGGTGGAGTACTTTGTTCGATAGCTTTAGCAGTTATTACTATATTTCCAGTAACTTCACTAATAGTTATAGTATCACCACTTACTACACTACTTGTTATATCTGTACCACCCATAGTAACTTTTATAGTTGATAAATTATATCCACTATCAGGAGTTATAGTAGCAACATACATCCTATTAGCTTTTATAGAGTTAAGAGTATTACTAGTAGTACAATTAGTTAAATTATTAGTTATTGTATAAGTAGTAGGAGTAGTTCCTCCACCACTCTCAGTATATACACATTTTAATTTACAATTATCATATGTTCCATTACTCCAACTACTAACGTTAAAAACGGCGCTAGTACTGTTAAATGAAGTAGCACTCGTATAAGTATCACCTCCATCCTTACTAATTAGTATATCTGAAATATTGGTAGCATCCGTTGTAAAATTGACTGTTAATGTATCCCCAGTTGTACTGGGGTTACTTGAAACTGTTATACTTGCCATTTTATTACCTCCTTACTTAATCACACGTAGTTACTAAACACTCTTTACTAAGTATTATAGTGTAACCATCTAAATTTTGAATTGACTCTTTTATTTGGTTTAATCCATCTTTTGTTGCATATGTATCACTAACTGTCATTTTAAACCCATCCAATGATTGTTCTAATTTTGACTGCTTACTAGTTACATCTTTTACATTTGTTTCTAATTTCCCAATTGTGGTTGTATGCTTATCAACAGTATCCTTGGTACTATTATATTCGTCTTTTAACTGTGTTACAGTTCCGTCCGTCTTAGTTATAGTTGTATTACTAATAAGACTAGATATTTGACCTTGAGCCACACTAATATTAGTAGTATTAGTAGTCACTTGTTCTATTACGCTGCTTAAGTCCCCATCTACAGTAATATCTTTAATTGTATCAACGGTTTTTTTAAGTTTATTGAATGATACGTCCAATGTTTGTTCGGTATCATCAAATTTAATATGACTGGCTTTTATTGTATTGGTATTATTGTTTATACTACTGATAACACTACTAATATCTAATTTACTACCTGCAATATTGGCGTTATCAGCTACTTTAGCGTCTACTATTAATCCATCCTTAATCGCATCACTTGATTGAATACCATTTTGATTAATAAGTTGTCCTTTACCAGTTTCATCATATAACACAAATGTAAAATTACCTTTGGCATCTTTTCCTATTTGAATACGTACATTGCCTTTGTCGTCTTTGAATTGTTGAAGATTGCCTTGCAATAACATACTTCCATCTTTTGATTGTATTTGCACATTATTTGTATTAAGAATACCTGTATTAATTTTATTAGCACTAACTGTGTCAATCATTGCATCTTTTATTAATGCATTAGCTATAGTCACTTTATCACTTGTTAATACTAAGGAGTGGATGTTATCCATAGTTAAGTTTCCACCTATTAACGTTTGTATCTGTGCTACTGTAGCTTTTAAGTTAGTGATAGTCGCATTAATAGCATCTAAATTACCTACGTCTAAATTATCAATTTTAGCATTAACTGCCGTAAAGTTTTTAGTGGTAAGGTCTTTAAACTCACCGTAATCTGCTTTTATCTTTTGTGCTTCTAACTCTACTACTTTTAATTTTGGTACACTCTCTCCATCTAATAATAAATTACCTTCATCATCTATATATAGCCATGGTGCTTTCCCATCTTTTGTAAGTGTCTCCAACAGTTCTTGTAGATTTTGTGGAATTTTAGTATCAGGGTCAGTTTGTAATACTTTTGTTTCAGGGTCACCACATAAATCAGTTATAGTTTGTTTAGCAGTTTCCATGTTGTTAGTTGCGTCTTGTAGTTCTGCACTCATCTCCTCTGTCATTTCTTCTGTACTTAATGCTTGCATTAATACACCGACAATTCTATCCATAGCCTCATTATAATCTTCTCCGGCTTGTTGAATATCACCTATTTTGGGATCCTCACATTCTTCGTCTTCTATACCTTCAACTTGCACATCAATTCTATCTTGGTCATCTTCTACAGTGTCAGGTACTTCATAATACGTATCATCTTCTGTAGTATCACCGGAAGCAGCTATAGTAGCTACTTCCGGTTCCTCTGCAAATTCTTCTATCTCATCATCCAATGTTGGCCAAACAATCATCTCACCGTCATCATCATACACGGGTCTATCAACATGCTCTTGTCCATCACCAATCATATTAATCCCTCCTATCCTATCATAAATCTACCTACAAATAATATATTTTTACTTGTAAGGTCCTTTACTTTTACTTTTCTGAATACACCATTGGTTAAACCGTTTGTGCACTCAAGTGCCACATAATCTCCGGCTTTGTCTTTTTCTATTACTATGGCAGTATGTGATATGGCCATAAATTCACCGTTATTTTTACTATCAGCGTCCATAAATATTATATCTCCAATAGCTAAATTCTTAAATGTTTCCAAGTCCGCTACATCTACCACCCAGTTTTTCTGTACAAAATATTTTCCTATATTAGCTTCATTTCTAGTGCTTGGAATTGCCCAGCTAACATCACTATTTCTATTATTATTAGTTTTCTTTTCGTTGCCATATGGGGATTTTTCATAAGTCCAACCTGTTAAAACGTAGTTAAGAAAACAACTATCATCTATTTGATATTTATTGTTGACTTTCCATTTACTAATATTTTCGGCTGGATTCTCAAAGTCACAAGGAGTGGTACTATTATAACTGAACTTACTATTATTATTGTAGTAACTGTTGGCAATTTTAACTAAATCCTTAGAATATTTAAATAATGGTTGTGCATAATTACTACCTTTTTTCTTAGCACCAACACTTCCCAAATATGCCTTATCACTAATTGTAGTATCTGGGTTATAATAAACTGATACAATATAAGTAGTATTTTCTTTTGGTAATAATACCCCATTCTTACAGTCTACCCCTTCTAAATACACGCTGTCAGGTTGTATTAATTTAAAACCTTTTGCGGCAGTGAAAACAATACGTGCATAGTAACTATCATTATAGTTAGTGGATGAAGTTGCTGGCACCCTAAATTGTAGTTTTGTTAGTGGTTTATTATAAGTATATACACGTTGACTATCTAACATCTTATTACTAGTTGCACTGTTACTCTCCCATTCTGCTCCTTCTCCAAAGTATAATATCTTCTTCTTATATTCTTTGTAGTAAGTTTGAGTAGATGCTTCATCTTTCATTCTATATCCGTCAGTAGTAAGACTGCTAAGCCAGTAATATTTATCAGTGGCATCACACATATCCTTTGGTTTTCTTAGGAATATTACATATTTAGTTTTATTGCAGTAGTCTAACATCATATTATTAAGTGAGTCTATTGCTTCATTCATTTGTTTATAATTACCTGATTGAGAACTTCTCAAACGAGCTTCCTCACATACAAATATAGGTTTCTTTGGATACTTTTTCAATAGTGCTTTTATAAGTGATTGATAATCTTCCACAACATTGTCCACATTATCCCCAAGTGCTGGAACTCCGAAAGCTAACATTATATGACTAACACTCTTAGGATATGGAGTTTTGTCTGTAACACCATTTACAGTAATATTAGTAATAAGTTTTCCACCTTCTACAAAGTCTTTAGGTGCTGCACTATTAAGTCCTTTAAATGTAACTTCATAAGTTACCCCGTCATCATCGTCTACTATGTCTTTTGGAGGTGTTGGTTTTGTAGCTGATTGATTTTTAACTTTGGCTTCCTTGTCCGCCCTTGCTAAGTCCCAAGGTCTCAATATTATACCATGTGTATACCAGTGTGTCATACTACCTCTTGAACTATATGTTATACTCATGTCTTCATATCTTATAGCTCTAGGCCATTTATAAGGTGCACTAGCATGAGCTATCATACGTTTACCATTTACTTTTCCGCAATATACTACTACGTGATGTGTGCCACCACTAGCATATTTAGAGGAACCTCCAGACTTTGATGCCCAACTAACGGTTACACTTGATGGAACTGTGGCATTACTTAACATTATTAAATCCCCAGGTAATAATTCATTAATTGTTGTACTTGTTAGTTTCTTTAATGTATAGCCACTGTATTTACAAGCACTTTTAACTAAAGTCCCATATGAACAGTTGGCTCCACCATATTTGGCAGTTACACTTCTAAGACCTGCATATAAGTAAGCACATGAACTAAGAGAAGAACACACATAACAGTATGGATTTTTAATACCATTTATAGTTCCACTAACTCTATATCTTTTACTGTCATCATATATACAAGACCCCGCATAGTAAGTAGCTTTTTTATACTTTTGATGTAATTCACAAATTTCTTTAGCCTTATTAACTATTCTCTTTCTTACATTTTCTGCAACGCCTTTTTTAGTAGTAGTGTTATCACTTATGCTCCATGTAGGTGCATTTTTAACACTTGCTGCCCTAGTCATAGCAGATTCTGTTGATACTGCAGTAGCTTCGGCACTCTTATTTGATGTAGCGGGTTTTACTGCTCCATAACCTCTTTTTTTACCTTTTTCATCAATACAATATGGCAATTGACCATCTACTACCTTGTACCATCTAAGGTAATATTCAATATTAGTAGCAGTTCCGGCGTGTTTATTTTCTACATACCATTTTCTACCACCGGCCCATGCAGCAGTACCTTTCTCTAATTCTTTGAAATATAAAGATTGTACTTTTGAACTTTGCACTGTATATCCATATTTATTGACCCAAGATAAACCATTTTTCATTGCCACGTATCTACATATTAATAAGTCGCATCCATATAATCCAAAGTTATAGCCAACCAAGGCTGCGAATATATTCCATTTAAAACGTTTTAATGATTTTCTAAGTTCATTACATCCAAACATTACTTGATTAGCTACACCCTTATCTACTTTTATTCCGTTAATAGTACGTGTACCACAACTTTTAGGCTTCATATTACTATAGCTTGGAGTAAAGTAGTCTTTACTACCATCTTTAAATTCTATAGTTTGTTTTTTATTAAAATATGCCCCACGTTCGCATTGCATAAGACCATATCCACCTGTTGGATCTTTTGTAGCATCATATGGATTACCAGAAGATTCAGCATATATCATAGCATATATTAACTGTGGGTCAAGTCCAAATTTTTTACTATAATGTTCTACCATAACATATATTTTCCAATGGTTGGATTTACTTCTCAAATTTTTTAAATCACTATATTTATCACTCCATTTACCTAAGTCAAATTTAGCATAATAATCTACAGCCGCTTTGTATTGTTTTGCAGTTGCACTATTATCTTCTTTTTTAGGTGGTTGTGGTTGAGTAGTAGGTGTTTTACCTTTTATTTCTCCACATTTGTATTTTATACAGTCATGAATTCTACTATCTCCTATCCATAATCCATTGTCTATTTTCTTTATATTTATTGATCTATAATCTTCTGTGTCATCACTTATTTTGTCTGTGTCGTCCCCAGGTTTGACTGGGTCAGGTACTACTTTATCTGTATATTGCTTAATAAGTTTGTCTATTAATTTTTTATCTATGCCTAGTTGGTTAAGGTAATTTCTAATAGCAAGTAAATCACTAGCTGTTAATTTACCGTGTTTTTTAATGATATCCACAACATCATTAACTATATCATCTTTATTCAATGACTTCATCTTACTACGTATTTGTTTATAATTTCCTAGAGTTACACTATTTTTAGAACGGTCAGTAAAACTAATTTCAAATTTTGTAATACGTGCTTCTAACTGAATTGGAGGATTAAATTTTCTACTTACAACGTAGTTAGTATCACCAACATCAATTTCCTCATAGTCACGTTCAGTCATATATACTGGTATCTCATAACTAAATTTAGTTTTATTCAGTTCTTTTAATTTATGATACCCCTCAAATATTAACGTATATATATCTTCTGCATCACTTTTATATTTCATTAATACATATTTACCACCATTATTAAGCATTTCATGGGCTTTCTCATCAAATATATAATTTTGTCCTAGTGGTTTATCTACTGGGTCTCCTTGTTCTTTTTCCCATTTTACATCACTAATAGTAAGCCCATTTTTACCTATTGGTATAATACCACTACAAAAGTTTGTAATATCTCCAGTACGTTTCATTCCATAACTATTTCTATCACTCTCAAATCTTTTATATCTTTTAGTGCCACGCTCGCCGTTTGCAAAACAATCTACATAAAAGTCAAATTTACCTCTTTTTATGTCCACTGGCACTGTTCTAAATTGCCACTCACATTCATATAAAATCGAAGTGGCATTTTGTATAACTGAATATACACTAGTAACTTCTGTAGCCTCTACCCTAAAGGCTTCCTCGTCTAATGATGGGCTTACATATCCTACTTTATAGTTAGTATCCATCAATATTGTTTGTAGTAGTTTTGTTGCATTTCCGTCCGCAACAAATTTATCTACATAACTATTGTATAATTCAATACCAATGAACTCAGCATATACAGTAATAGTTACATCATCTATGTGCTCAATACTAGTGGTTTTCTTTATTTGCATTAATTTGAAGTTATCTTGCCAATAGAATCCAATATAGTTGCCTTCTAAAAATATAGGTTGGTCTTGATAACTTACTTTAAAAGAGGCAGTGTATGTTTCTGCCCCTGTTAAAAGTTCACTAGTATAGGTATCATCATATACTTTTATACTATTGGTATTTGTGGTATTTATTAGTTTTATTAGTTTTTTAGTATTGTCCATAATATATAAGTTTTTTATCATTTAAATACCTCCTTACTCACTTGTTAAATTTAAATCTTGTGCCGGTGTACTTCTATCTTCGTCTACTACACCTAACCATCTTTCCCTTACTAATACTCCCAAACTAGCTGACGTATCATCGCTAACTACTTGTAATGTTGTTTCACCTTCGTTTACAGTAAAGTATGAACTACCGATATCCACTAAATCATTTCTCAGTTCATTGTTTAAATAGCAATCGCCGTTTTCAAAATCCAAGTCTAATTTATCGCCTGCTTCAAAGTATTTTATATTAGAAATTTCTTCACTCTCAGGATTCAATTCATATACTTTTATATCACTAATACCAACTCCACAAGCATTTTCTAACTTATCTGCCATTGTTCCTATATATATTGCTAAGTAACTTAATGGTTGAGTAGAATACTCACTACTACGTTTGTTGTTAGCTGATACGGATTGTGTAAATTTTCCATCCTCATTCTTTTGTACTTGTGCACTATATACGTAGTTTTTACCTGTTTTCTTTCTTGTTAAGGTAAAGTAAGCATTAGCATCATTCCAACTACCATATTGACCACTCATATAATGATTGGTAACAGTTTTACCATCGGCATCCACTGTTTTATCTGTATCCTCTTTTGGACTATCATTACTTGTTCTTAATATAACATTTTTACTTACACTAACCTCAGCTTGGTTATATTCAAAGTATTGATTAATATCACCTAAATACAATCTAAATATCTGAGTACCATTAATATCAAATCCATATACCTCAGCTATCCCTGTCTTATGATCTGCATATGCAGGGTCATCACTATAATCAACACTATTATCTACTCCTGCATAACCTTTAAGATTATCTACATTTATATACCCATAATGTTTTTTACCATTCTTATCTTTCCAAGGTTTGTATATTCTGTAGAATTTTACTGTTTGTTTACTATTATTAGAGTCTGTGTATGTATATGTGTAAGTTCTTTGTATTATTCTTAGAGCAGTGCCATATGGTATAGTACATTCTACTTTACTACCTAGATTAGGTTTTGTATATACAACCCCACTAGCTCCAGTTAGTGTCTTAGTTGGAACTAATAACATATTAGCTACTGTAAATGTTTGTACGGTACTTTTAGAGTTGTCTTTTACTTGTTTCTTTATATATTTTGCTGATACATAATATGTCTTAGTTTTGTATTTTACTTTTGCCCAGCCATTTTGAATTGTTACCTCTGTTAACTTAGTTCCTTTTGGAATAATCCCCTTAGATGTGTAATTAGTTCCGGGACCAGTTCTATAATTAACTCCATTAGCAGTTACTACGTAGTAATAAGTTTTGCTACCCTCAACTACAGTCTCATTAACTTTCTCTTGCTCACTCTTAATATTATTTGGGTCACCATTTATACCACTTGACCTACATTGCATCCTTACCATTACTTTAAAATCATCTATATTTTTACTTAAAGCAATACGTGCACAGGCACCCTTTATTTTCTCAGTACTACTCCCTAATTCGCTCAATATAAAACTATTACCACTAGATGATATAGTAAAAGAACCATCTGTACCACGACCAGAATTAATATTAGCACCACTCTGAATTAATGTACCTACACTCTCACAAGGATTATGTAATATTAATGACTGTTCCTTCTTTGTAGTACTTAACTGTAGTTGTGGATAATCACCTACTAATATTTTTTCTCCAGTTTTATTATTTTGTAACTGAGCAAAATGTGCGTCTGCACCAAACCCTATACTCACATATGGTAGAGTTGGTAATTCACCATTGTTTTCCACCACTACAGTCTGTTGGTTATCCTCTGCATTGTATGCCTGCACATTATCACTATAACTATAGGGTGTGTGGCATATTAGTTCAATATCAGCATATCCACTCATACTATTCTTTTTCTTTACTTTAAATGCTCCCTTTAGCATTCCATAGATGGTGATATTCTCACAAAATTTTACAGGTACTTCTTGTTTTGTATTAAGAATATCATGTAAACATTGTACACGAGTTCTATAATCTTGTTCATCATTACCTATTACTGCAAGGGATATGGGAATAGAGATGGGGTCATATTTTGCCCCATCAAATATTTCCCCGTCTCTACTGGATACACTTATAGTATCGATAGATTTTTCTGGTATATATGGTTTTTCTATGCTTGTCACTATGGCTAAATCATTAATTTGAGTGCCATTAAAATTAAAATAATTATACATAATCTTTCTCACCTCTAAATCTTTCCTTTTGGTTATTGTAGTAATCATTTGTATCCTGTACGGACTTAGCAACCTTTTGACCTACTAATACTTTATCCATTACGATTGGTGTATTTGTATCTTGTAACGCCTTTTTATATTGTTTACCCATTTCTTTATAATCAAATTCTTGTTTACTATCTTGCATTGCTTGTGCCATACCTTTTATGGCATATAGTAAATTATTATCCATTGTGTTTTCACTATTTATATTAATACCTGCCGTACTCATATTAACTTTACCTAGGAATTTATTTGTGTCTATAGTAGTTACTAAGTCGGCAGCATAATCTTTAATAGCTTTTATAGTTTTTCCTGCATTAGCTTCAATACCAACAGTAACACCAGCTGGTATCATTTTCCCTACCATATCTCTAAATACTGTTGATGGAGAATGTATCCCCAAAGCGTCTTTTGCTGCATTTAAGGCTCTACTTGCTATATTTTGCATTGTACTAAATAAATTACCAGCCGCGTTAGTAATACCAGTAATAATACCATGTATAATATTACTTCCTATACTCACCATTTTACCTGGTAGACTACTAATACCATTTATGATATTATCTTTGAATCTTTGTGCAGCTTCTCTACCCTTTTGAGCAAACTGTACTGCAAAAGATATTACCCTTGCAATAGTTGATAATAGGAAAGACCACACACGACCTGGTAATTGTCTTATAAATGTACTTACACTATTTAGGAATCTACTACCGGCTTGTTGTGCTTTACTTGCCATTTGTACAACCCAGCTACCAACTTTACTAATAGTAGTAGTTAACCAAGTCCAGATACGGCCAGGTAATTGTTGAATAAAGGTAATTACATTTTGTACAAATTTAGTACCGGCCTCATAGGCCTTTTGTCCCATTTGTGCTACCCAAAGTACTGCATAAGCTACACAGTAGCATAACCAATACCAAATAGTTGATGGCAAGTTACTAAACCAAGTTCCTATATTACTCACCATTTGTGGTACAGTTTGAGTAAAGAAGTTTTGTAATGCCTGTAATCCATTACTAGCCATAGTTTTTATATTTTCCCATAGATCAATCCAGAATTGTTTGAAGCCATCAATATTATTCCATGCCCATATAAACGCTGCTACTAATGCTGCTACAGCTGCTATTATTAATATAATAGGGTTAGCCATTAATACTCCCCATAAGCTACTTAGTGCAGGAATTACCGTATCTGTTATTATAGGAACAAGTGTATCTAATATAAGAGATTTAAAAATTAAGAATGTTGTTCGTAGTGTACCAAATACAGTTCTTATTATTGTTATTGCATCGCGTAGTTTTAAAAATGCTTGAATACCTTTACCTATAACAAGTAATATAGGACCTACGGCTGCAACTAGTAAAGCAGCTGCTACTATAACTTGTTTAATTGGAGCTGGTAATTTTAAAAAGGCTTGTAGTAGTTTTGTAAGTAAACCTACCACTAATGATAATGGCCCAGTAGTATCACCTATATCCATTTGTACTGCTTCCCATGCACTACTTAATTGCTTTAATGCTCCTGTTAAATCTGAGTTCATCATATCAGCCATTGTCTTCGCAGTACCTTTACTATTCTCCAATTCTTTTGTAAAATTATCAATATCCTTAGCTCCAGTATTACATAGTATACCCATACCTTTAATACTGTCAGCAGTAAATGTTGTCATTAATGCAGCAGTTCTTTGTGCATCTCCCATACCTTTTGTTGCATTGTCTACATCCGCTATAATATCTGTCATACTTCTAAAGTTACCATTAGCATCTTGTACTTTTACAGATGTATTACCTATTTGTATTGCACCATTTTTCATCTTTTGAGTCATATCTCTTATGATTGCATTTAAGGCCGTACCACCTTCACTACCTTTTAAACCAGCATCTGCGAATTTACTAAGTATTGCAGTAGTTTCTTCCAAACTCAAGCCTGCATTATGCGCATTAACCGCACAGTTCTTAAATGCTTCACCTAACATCTCTGTTGTTGTATTTGAATTAGCTTGAGCATAAGATAACACGTCAGCCATACGTCCTGCCTGGTCGGCCTCTAACCCGAATGCAGTTAGGTAATCAGTTACTAAGTCCGAAGCCTGTGCTAAATCCATTCCAGATGCTGCAGCTAGATTAAGTACTCCAGGTAAACCTGCTGCGGATTGTTGTGCATCCCAGCCCGCAAGAGCCATATATCCAAGGGCATCTGCTGCCTCTGAGGCACTATAAACTGTGGTTGCACCCATCTGTTTTGCAGTGTCCTCCAATAATTTTAAGTCACTACCAGTGGCTCCTGATAGTGCTTTAACTTTCGACATTGAATGTTCAAATGTCATTTGTGTTTTTACAACACTTGCTCCTAATGCTACAACTGGAGCAGTTACTCCAGCAGTAAGTGCAGCACCAACACTGGATAAACTTTCTCCAGTAGCCCTTAAGCCACTAAAACTACTTTGTGTTTGTTGTACTTGACTTACTGCTCTATTTAAGTTACTATTAAAATCACTCATTTCCAATCTTAGGTGAGCTACAATGCTCCCCAAATCTACACCAGCCATATTATTCACCACCTTTATATAATTAAAAAACAGTAGAACCTTCGTCCTACTGTTAATTTTATTACCCTAATAGTAAATCTAAACCCGGATTTTTAGTTTTACTTTCTTTAATATCTTCTATGAATGTTGGTTTCTTAGTTTTTCCATCTTTATCTGGTTGCATCATATTATATAGATATGTTGCAGCTTCATCTATGCAATAACGACCATACACGTCATCTTCATCTATTCCTAATAGATCACTAGGTCTACATCCAAAAGTCTTAGCAGTAGAGATAACATTTAGTATCCTCCTACTTTTGAATAGAGGGTATAGCCGCATTCACATTTCCTTGTGCTTCACCCATTATTTGCATCTTTTGAGTATCTGTAATCACGTCCTTAATTTCTTCATATGTTGGCTCTACTAGACTTTGTTCACATACTAAATCTATTATTTCCATTATATCTTTTATTTTATTTTCATCTTGCTCAAATAATTGCATTGCTTGTGCGTTGTCCTTTTGTTCAAATAGATCATTTACTGTACCTAAAAGATTATTTGGAAGTTTTCCACTCATCATAAGATTTAATAGACTTGCCGGTTTTATTCTTACTGCTATTTTTTCTCCTGGCTCAAATCCATCAATCTCTATTATTCTAGTCGCCTTTTTTCTAAACTCTCTTGCACTTATTACTTTTAACTCACTCATTGTATTTCCCTCCTATATACATTATATTATTGTGCAGGGTCTTCTGGTAAAGTATCCACAAATGTTATTTCTTTTATTGGTAGATTTGCTTTAGTATTTTCTCTAGCTTTTATTTCAAACTCTGGAGCAAAGAATCCATCTCCTACTGTCATTGTAGGGAATTTACCAGTACATTTATTCAATGTAACTTTTGCATAGTTGACAATTGAATCTCCACTGTAGTTAGCAACATATAAGTCCAGTCTAAATGGTTTTGCCACGTTCCCTTCACTCATCATTGGAGTTGATAACTTTTTAGTACCAGATACAGTCCCATCCTCTACTTTATATCCAGCTACAAGTCCTGCCATTGTATCATCAAATTGGTTATCTGTTAGTTTTATATCATACCCATAAATTAAATCCTCTGTTCTAACAACTGCTAATATACTAACATCATTTCTTAGTATATCTTCTTCACCTTCGCTAAGCACTGGTTCTAATTCAGCCTTTTGTGCAGTTTTTATATGTGCTACAACTCCACTTTCTTTAGCTGCCCCTGTAGTTGGGTCAAGTTCAGTTACTACTGCCTTTTTAATATTATATAATATAGCCATATTACACTTACCTCCTATTCATTATCATCATAATTAAAAATTACTGGTGTTCTACAAGTTATAGAACACACATAACACTTCAAATCTTGGTCATACATATCATCACTCATATCATGAGTAATTTCAATACCAGCCAAATATAATGCTTTTCTAACTTTATCTCGCAACGTATCTAATTGTAGAGGACTGTGTGGAGTATAGATATATATAATCCAGTTATCCCATCCACATAGAGTGTTATCGAAACTTTGATTAGCACTTGTTCTCATTATTACGGCAGTATCTTTTGTGATACGTGCAGGACGGTCATGGACTGGTACTGTATTAATTACACCTTTTATTACATTATATATATTAAGTCTCGCACTCAATTTTTAACCCTCCTTAAAATAAGTTACGTATCATGCCTTTAAAATTATTTACTTCACTGTCTCTTGCTTCCTCTAATATCTTGTATCTACCATCAAAGTCAGCTCTTGTTTCTAGGTAGTAACCATAATCAACACCGTGTGCAATACTAATATCCAAATCATTGTCAGTCAATTTATATTCACCCTTTAATTTATTTTGTGCTGAATAGGTTCTATTTGTCCAAGGGTGGTTAGCTTTAGCATATGTTTGCATATTTCTACTAATGGTACTACCCACTACCCCTAGTTGAGCCTGCATAGTGGCATTAAATTGTCTAATATTACTATCAAATTCACTTGTATCAATTGTTATTGTATTAGCCATCTAAATCAACCCTTTCCAATGAAACTTGGTATAGAAGATTATAATGTACTACATCGCTTATCTCTATCACCTTGTAATAAGTATCTTCATAAACTATGAAGTCATCTTCCTGTAATGGAAAGTCTTTTGTATATGTAGCATACAGCGTAGCATATGAATAACCTTTTATAATACCTTGGTTATTATTAGTTATGCTCTTACTTCTGCTACTGGAACTATTATCTATTACACATTGTAAATCTTGTACATGAATCATTTCTTCCTTTAGTACTTTACATCCCATTGCATCCACTTCATATATATCCCTATATATTGGTACTGGATAGCCATAACTATTTATAGCACTCTGTACCTTCTTTATTGTAGCGGCCTGTATTGTTTGCCTACTGCTCATCTACTCTACGTGGCACCTTTCCTGTTATGGAGGTTGCTATGCCGCCTTTGAGTTCTCGATTATATTGGTCTAAGAACATCTTAGCCATGTTATTCCACATATCAGCACTATTTTTTATTTTAATAGCACCTATGGTAATCTCATCTGCACTGGCTTTAGCCAAACAACATATATAGGCTAATTGGTATATATTGTCATACATAATTGCCATTGCCTCTAGTTGTTCATCTGTAAATGTAGGATACTGGTCTTCCATTATTAAGACTTTTAATTGCTCAATATTTACCATATAACCACCTCCTATAAAAAAATTGGTTAGGCTAAGCCATGTTAGCCTCGCCTAACCTGTATATATAAGGGAATACAATGAGCTATTTAATTATTCGTCTATAGCACCTTTGCTAGCTACATCTATTACAGCACAATTGTCTATTGCTTCAAATGAAGGTATCATAACACAAGATACAACAGTAACAACTTGTACTGGGTGTTTTTCTTTAAATGTAGTAACAGTAGTACCGTAAGATGCTTGAGCAACTTGTGCATCTGTTCCTGACATTAAGTCAGATGCTTCTGGAGTAGTACCGTAAACAGTATTACCTAAGTTTCCAGCTGGCATTAATACAACTTTGTTATCTGGTATTAATACTTCTTGTTGTGTAGCACTTGCTAATCCTGTTGTGTGGTCTAATTTACCAAATTTTTTACTATATACATAAATTGATACACCAGTTACTTGTTCTATAAATGCTTTCTTTTGTTGTTCACTTACAAAGTAATGCATTGTAGAATCATCTGGATACATCATTTTTTGAACTGTATCGCAGTTTATCATATTTAAGAATGTGTTTCTATTCATTACTGCTCTTGAAGGTCTTATTCCTGTTTTAAGTTCCATATCATCACATATATCAATTAAGTCCCTAACTGGATCAGCAGTAGCTTTAGCAGCTGGTTGCCATTCAGCTCTAATAGCTTTGTATAAGTTTGTCATGCCATAATCATATACATAATGAGCTCTACCATCTGCACTAGCAACATCTATTTTACCAGTTGTCATTAATTGACATCTCATTATTTCAGCTTGAACTCTAGCACCTTCTATTAATCTAGCAGCTTCATCAAATATTTTTCTTATTAATGGTAATGCTACAGTATTATCAGGATGAGCTAATAATAAGTTTAATTGTTGTCTATCTTTTTCACCAATTCTCATAGCTTCTCTAAAGAATGCCATTTCAGTAGCAACTGCTTCGAATCCTTCTTTTTCTCTCATACGAGCTTTAACGTCGTAGTCACTTGGTTGTAATGCTACTGGAAGTCCATTAGCACCTTTTAACCAGCTTATATCAGTTCCCATACTAGTTCTTGAAGGGAATAATGTTTCAGCAAAGTATGGCTCTTTGTTTAGTGGGTTTTCTTTTACGTATGCTGCGATTTCTTTCGCATTTATATAATCAAATAAATTTACATTTGCCATTTATAAGCACCTCCTATTTATTTACCACGTGGATTAAAGTATTTTTAGCGTCTAAGTTATCAGCTCCAACTAGTCTATCTTTTCTTACGAAACCGTGTACTAATACTGCCACGTTTATAGCCACGTCAGTTTCATCAAAATCGTCTAATTTTATAGTATTAAATACTATACCATTTCCAGTAGCAGCCGCAGTTGATGATCCAGCAGCAGCTGCAGTTACATTTCCATCTTCATCGAATGCCACTACTGTTCCTTTTTTAAGTGTTTTTGCTCCCTCAAAATCATCATCAGCCACTGCCATTGTTTTTAAGTTAGCGTAAGTTATTGTTCCTGGTAAATTTACATAATGGTCAGGAAATGCTAATATCTCTTTTTCAGGTGCTAATATTTTCTTACTTCTTAATTTTGGCATAAATGCCACCTCCTAATTATTATTTATCGTTGTTATTAAAAAAATAATTACTATCAACTTGTTGTGCTTGTTCACTACATTGTTTTCCTAATAGTGAACCAAAGTCACCTTCGTGTGTAGTTTTACTACCAAAGGCATTTAGATTACTTGGTTTTCCAGGAGAACCAAGATTTAAAAAACCCTTATTAGGTTGTGATTGTGATTCTACATTATCAAATAGATAGGCCTTGTCCTTTTGTAATGCAGTTAATTGGTCTGTTAATCCTTCAACAGTACCATCATCTTTTAATACGACTTTTTCCAGATCTAAGAATTTCATTAAGTCGTTTACATCTTTTGGTTTAGCTTCCGCTAATTCCTTATTTATGGCAGTGGTTAATTTTTCTTTTTTAGCTTTCGCCTCCATGCCGGCAATTTTTTCTTGTAAGGCTTTAACTTGTTCATCTGCCCCTGTAGTGTCTTTTACTTGCTTTTGTAAGGTTTCTATTTCCTCGTTAGCATCTGCTAACTCCGCTATTTTAGTATCTAAACGGTTTTTTGGTACATATCTATTATCCTTACCATCATCTATCAACACTCTACATCCCTGTTCTTCTAGGGCTTTTGTTATAGCTAACTCTACTTCAGCAGCATTATCAAGTCCAGCTAAAAATTCTCTTAATTTTCTTTTTGCCATACATACCTCCTGTTTAACGTCCATCGACGATTATATACATTGTTTTGGGAAAACAAAGAAAACATCATTAATACGAGGTTTTAATGGGTAACCAAGAACCTTTGTCATATCTATATATTAATTTTTATGAAAAAATATTAACTAAAAATGGACAATAAAAAACACCCAACTGTTAGGTTGAGTGCTCTATTACCTATTTAGTTGCCTCTTTATCTTCTTCCTCTGGAGGATACTTCTCATCAAATTCCTCTGGTGTTAATGTTAAATCGGGATTATCTAGTAATACCTGGTGCATCATTATCCCTATACCATCTATAACATTCTCAAAGTCATCATAACTTAGTCCTAATACTTGTAAATCTATTCCACGCTCAAACATCATTGCGTGGGCTAATTCGTGGTAAAATGTTTGTATTAAACTTTGGTCATCCTGTAGTGATGGGTCCAATTGTATCTCGTGAGTATACTTATCACATAATCCTAAACATTGTCTACCATTCAATATTATTGGTTTATCAGTTAATTCCACTTTATAATATACACTTCCAACTCTTACTTCCTCAGGTATTACCATACAAATCCCTCCCTATTTATAAAATATTTCTCCATAAGTTTTGCCACTCTGTATGCATCTATCTATTATGTCTATTATCTCTTGCTCAGTAAGTCCTTCTACATCCATTAATGGAAAGTATTGTTCAAATTTGTCTAAATAGTTTTGTAATTTTTCTCTCATATTATCAACTCCTTACATATATAGTATAGAAAAACTTACCTATTTGCTAACTACTTTTTAACTATTTCCAACTTCATATATAGTATCCATTAAACCACTATTTGGTTCACCATTTGCCCATGCTTTCATATCTTTAGCTATTTCCTCTGGTGTTGCCTCTTTACCATTAATCATCCATACAGGCTCTAGCCAACACGCTCCATTTGGATGGTCAAGTGGTACATCTTCTTTATCAACTATGAATATATGTCCATCTCTCTCGTTGCACAAATCACAAGTTCTGCCCGCTTCGTGGTTACTATGCCACTTAATACCGCTCATATAAGGATTAACTCTTTTAGTGTTGATTGTCTCTATCTGAGCTTGATGAGTTATTGTAGTTCGTGCTAATCTTAGTGACTCATAGTCTAGTCCACCACTATATTTTCTTGCATATCCACTACCTAGTTTTTCTCTTATCTTATTTCTACTCCATGTATGATGACCACCCATAGCAAACTGTTTTAAGTTCTCAGCCATCTCAGCAGCTCCCATACCTTCAGCAGTACAACTAGCTACTGCATCTTCTATCTTCTCACCACTAGAACTAACTGACTTCCATAGTCTTTTATCTAGTCCTTTTCCATCTTCATATACCTTTCCTCGTATTATTTGTTCCACAATGTCAGCATTAACTATATCAACTAATTTATCCACTTGGTCTTTAATCTGTTGATATCCATCACCCATTAATAGCTTCATCATTTGTTTATTTATATTGGCCATATCTGTAGCAGTTTGGTTATTATATTTCTTAATAACCTTTAATAACTCATCATATATTTGTTGACTATAGGCAGCAGTTAAGTTCTTTATCGCTTTACTATTGCCATAAGCACTTTTAATATTCCTATTTATTATATCCATATAAGCATTTTTATAGACTTGTATTATCTGTTGTTGTTGCTTCTTAGTTAGTTCCTTTGGTTTATTTCTTAATTGATCATTTAGTGTCTTTAAATACTCTAACCCATTCTCCGTTTGTGTATCACTAATAAATCTTGTCTTAGCCATACCTCCACCTCCTATATAATTTATTGTATAAAAAAAGAGAGGTTTATTAACCTCCCTTAGTGCTACTCGATATATCCTTTATATTTTTCTTTTAATTCTTTACCTCTCTTAGCTATATCACGTCTAAGCTCTGTTATTGCATCCATATAATCTTTTTCCTTCTTATTTACTCTATCTTGTATCTCTTGTGGTACATAACCACGTATTTTAATTTGTTCATTTACATCATATCTATTCTTATATTGTATCTTTGTAAAAGTTTCTAATAAATCCTCCAATTGTGCCATCTCTCTACGTAGTTGGTTATCAGTTACTACTGTCACATACTGTTTACCACATCTACATTCAAACCCTCTAATAATTATACATCCTTTTAGTAGCATTAATTCTTTTTCTCTTGGATAAAACTCTCTACCACATTTATCACATTTAGCTTTAAATTTCAACTGTTTTTCCCCTTTACGTCCTTTAGTCCATCCACCTTGTTTACTCATACTTACCAACCTCCCAAATTTTTTATTCTATATATAGTATAGAAAATTATTCGGTTTTGCTAATTGTCCCTTTAAAATCTGTCATACTATTTTGTGTCATATTGACCTTGTCCATCTCATCTAATATCTCATCAAACTCTTTATCTGCTTCCTCAGCACTACCAAACTCTCTAATATAACTTTGTTTACTTCTTACATTGGCTTCTACTTCTTTTATTGCTATTGTCTTAGTATCCACTTCATCATCTGGTATTGGATAGTTATGGTCAAGGTCTAAACTTACTTTATATTGCATAGCTTGATTGATAGAAGGGTCATCTGGATATAAATTACTCTTTAATACGATTTCCTCAATTAATTTTAGCATCCATAGAATAGCTTCATCCCATGCTGACCATTTTTCTTCACAACGTGTAATAAGGTCATCATATAACATACGTAGAGCCTTACCACTAGCCACATTTACTAATGATTCAGGCAATGGTTGTTCCATACATTCGTACATATCTTTTTTCAATCTCTCAAGATAAGCATCTGCTGCACCTTGGAATGTAAATTCACTACCAACCTTTTGTATAGACGCTTGTTTATAACTACCATTTGCACTACCCATTCCTAAAGATGTATCTGTTTTAATATCTAAGATTGCCCCGGGTGCCACTACTATTCCTTCAATAGACGCACTGTCAGCGTCTATAAATGCAGTTTGGTCAAACATTGCAAAACGTAAACTGTCTCTATAATCACTAATAGTTTTGTTATAATCCATTTGCATATCCATAAGGTCCTTAACATCACTACGTCCTCTAATATCACCAGTAAGTCCATCATTGAATATAACTGTACATGGTATGCAACTTAATCCAGTATTCCACTCACTACGTATTTCTACTTGTTGCATTTGTTGTTCGTCTTGTTGTTCTCCTGCGATACTACTGTTAAGTACATTTGGTACTTCTGCATAGGCTATTGTGTTAGTACCATCTACTACCATATATGTACACCAGCATTCTTCGCCTCTCATTTCATATATCCATTTATGCCATCTTTGTTCGTTTTGTAGCTTACCTACTGTGCTTTCATCTTGATAAGCTATCTGAACTTTGATTAATTTATCACAGTCATTTGGGTCATATTCATATAAGAACTCTGGCATTGTATAAAATCTAAATTTAATTGGTGCATTGTCTATTGGATTTCCCTGTTCATCTACATCTAACATCAATGCTAATAGAACACGTTTCCCTATAACACAGTCCATAAATGCTTTACTAAACTTATTCCAAAACTTTCCATCTTCCAATATTTTCTCATATGCAATACGTTTATCATCTATTAGTGTAGGATCAGTTCCGTCTACACTCTTTACTACTATTGTTGGTGGAACACTAGTCATAAATCTTCCTTGTTTTTTAAGTAGCTTTTTAGTTAAGTTTCTTATCTCTCTAGTTGGTCTATAATCTCTGTCTTTTACTGCCCATAGTTGGCCAGTTCCATCCTCTAAGTCGTCCTCTAATTGTTCAGGTCTACCTTCGTAGAACTCGTAGTAGGTTTTTACTTGCTGCAATTCTTCTAAAAATCTTCTGTCTGTACTATATAACCCTACTAATGCTCTATCTATACTGTTATACAAACTCATTTTTATTTACCTCCTTTTATTATTAGAATTATTAGAATTATTAAATTAATCAATAAAGCTAAACACATCAACGGCAAACCTAAATATAACACCGCTAATATAGTTGCTATTATATCATATATCATTATTGAATCGCTCCTTTACCACTTAATACTCTTAGTGCATCGTCTAATGTTCTATAATTAATACTGTCTGTCATTACTGCATAACGTATTTTATCCATAGCATGGTCATTCATTTTTAATATTTCTTCCACGCCTTTGTCCAATTTATCTTCGTCCCAACAGTAAGATCCAAATTCTTCTATATCACTTTTACAACTTGGATCTAATGTAAACTTATCCTGATTCAATAAATAACTGACTAGTTGTATTCCTAGTTCTACGTTGTTCTTAGCTGGTACTACCTTGATATGATGTCTTTGGAAAAACTTATTCTTCTTAACTTCTACTATTAATGGTGCAGCACTTGGGTCAATCGTTATGTATTCTGGCATCACATTATTTTCTTGTATAAAAGCAATTAAATCTGTTACGTACTCAGCAACAGTTTTTTGTCCTTCTTTTCTACCATTGTGATAATAACTTGCTATTTGGTGATATCTCTTTGTAGGAGCATAGTAACCAAATATACCAAATGTTGTAGCATTCTGGATACCGAAGTCAGCACTAATAAATATTCTGGTCCAGTTAAGGCTTAATTTCTTAGCATGTCTATCAGGGTCAAACATTGGATATATAACTCCATCTGCCATTACCCATAATCCTAATATAAATCTCTTGTAGAATACTCCACTATACATTGACTTGTATCTTTCTATTACTTCTTGACTTAGACTTAGATTATCTTCCATTGTGAAGTGTATATGTAAGGCTTTTCTCTCTGTGGACTTTTGAATCCACTCTTGATTAAACCAGTGGAAAGGACTATCGGGGTTACAGTTAAACCAGAACTTAGCTCCAGTTACAGAGCAACGAGCAGTAGCTTGATTGACAAATGATTGTGGCATAAGTGCTACCTCATCAAAGAATACTCCTGCTAATGTTATCCCTTGTATAAGGTCTTGTGAACTCTCATCCTTCCCACCAAATATATAAAAGTAGTTTATTGCTTTCCTTACATTGCCATTCTTTGTTTTCCATGTTCTACTAATAGTTAATAGATTTTCACTTCTATTATCATGTACCATATAGCCTCTACTCATTAACATCTGTTTTAATGGTTGTACAACGTTACGTCTACAAGATGCTATTGTCTTACCACATAGTGCGAAGTTCATTCCGTTATATCTCTCGGTAGCCCAGTTTATATAGCTAAAACTCATACAAACTGTCTTACCACTACGTACTGCTCCATCACATATCAATGCAGTATTACTTTTATAACGTGGATCCAACCACCAAGATAATACTTGTATTTGTTTTGCACTGAATGGCTTCCATCCAAATGGTACTACCTTATTAATCTTCGCCATCTACATCACCCTCGTTGATACGTTTTAATGAATCTGCTAATATGGCCACAAAGTCATCTTGTACGCTTTCATCACCACCAAGTCCTGCAATAGCTTTTTTAAGTTCCATTTGTTCATATTTCATTTTTAATTCCATTGCTTCTTTGAATGGTATTGTACCAGTACATTCATCTAAGAATGTCTTAATAGCTACCATATTCTGTATTGCTTGAGCTAATTTAAAGTGAGATATCTTACCTTCTTTATCCAGGATGCTGCTACTATTGTCTACCATTGATTGTTCCCATAGACATAGTAGCTTATATCCTGCTTGGTAATATCTATCTACTAATTCTTTATTAGCATCTACATACACTGCTTGGCACTTATCTAATGCTAGTTGTTTTGTAGCTTTCCTTTTCTCAGCCCAGCCTTCACTGTGTATTAACTTACTTAATGTACTATTGCTTATATTCCACTTATCACACAATTGCTTATGCGTCATATTAGCACAATAATCTAAGAATAATTGGTCAATCTCATCTCCTGTTAGTTTTGCTTTTCTTGCCATCTAATCACCTACTTTCTAAATTGCTTGGGAGTATTATGGTAATGTTTTATCTCTACCTCCCCATCAATTCTCCTTTGTATTTGCTCTTTATATTTCTTACTATTACTCAATCTTACAAGGCTAACTAAAAAGTATTTATTTACTTTCTTTGGTATCTTATTGTTTATTATGCAATCAACTAAGTACATTGCTTGTTTGTAACTGTGTATGTGTGTATGTCCTTCATCCCACTCCTTCTTCGTATTATATACTACAAATTCATCATGTTCCTCTCTTTGAAATACTACCATATATTTCTTAGCAAATACTTTTTTCATATGGACCATCCTCCTATCACAAATTTATATTAGTTATTCTTAGTAATTATTAATGTAAGAATTAGTAATTTAAGACTTATTTTAGTACAATTAAAAGTTATTTGGGACTTAATTATATAGGTTTATTGTATTATAAGTATTAAAAAAGGGCAATTAATGTACTATTAATCACCCTATTTGATTGTTATTTAGTTGTATCTCTTATTATTTTTATTTGTGAATGCTTCCATTTGTGCATACAATTCTTTTGTTAGTGTATCAATTACTTTTGGTATATTCTCAACATCTAAACAATCATTCTCTACTAGTGTTACTATTATTTCTAATACTACTTGTGTTGCTTCTTCCATTAGTTCAATTGATTCTCCATCTAATGTTACTTCTCCATCTTTTATTTTTATCATACTATTTATCCTCCATCTTTTCATATTTATCTATCATAGCATTAAGTAAATTGTCCATATCTATTCCTACTTGTTTTGCTTCTTTATGTAGTTGTTTCATTTCTTCATTAGTCATTATATGATCATTCATTACTGGCCACCATTTTTCTATTAATTCATTTGTTGCATATATTTCCCATGTTAATTTATCCATATCTATTCCTAAGCCTCCTTTTATAATATCATTTACAGTTATTTCTTCCGCCGCCACTTTTGTGTCCTCTTGTAGTGGTTTTATATGTTGCACTGTAGTTGTTGGATTGTCAGTGTATTTATGTTCACTCTCTATAGCTACCTTTGTTGTTTGTGCCATTGTGTCTACTAGTTTAAACTTAGCTTCTAATATGTCAGTACCTGGTTGTAGGTGATGCTTAGTTTTTTCTAATATTAAATTCACTATTGTTGCTTGTAATGCAGTTAGTTCAAATAATAAGTCTGTTGAGTTACCTTTTACTATTGTACCTTCCTTCACTATTTGTACTCCATCTTTAGTATCCACTGTTATTTTAATCATATTATTTCTCCTCCTCATTTTTAATTTCTACATAATATTTATTGGTATCTAAATTTTCTAAACTTAATAATATATATTTTAAGTTCTCCACTGTAGCGTTATGATATATAACACAATTCATATCATTCTTCTTATTTCTAACTCTTACACAATATTTCACTATTTAGCCTCCTTACTATTTAGTTCTTTCTCCATTGCCTCTACAGCCTCTTTAATATGTTGTAATGCTGCGAAGTCTGAATAGTCTTTTAAGACTACATCTCTGTAGCCCATTAACAAGGCTACTAATTCATATTGTGATACTAATGGTTCTTGATGAGGTGTTACTTTCATTTTTACAAATGCTTGCACCTTTCCATTAACTGGTTTTAATTTACTTTTTACTTTTATCATATTTGTACCTCCCGTTATTTCCTTCATTTATTTACTTATATATAGTATAGAAATAATTCGATATTTACTAAGTACTAATTAATTATTTTCTATAGTTTCACTTGGAGATTCCTCAACGTCGTTGTCATTTTCTATAGATTCTTCTTTTTCATAATCATTATAGTGTACTCCTTGTTCATCTAATTCCTCTTGTGTTATTACATGGTCATGATGGTCCCAGTAGTTATAATCTCCATCCCCTGAGTTATCTCTTTTTTGTTCAAATTCAGGTGTTAAGTTACCGTTTTCATCATTTATTTGTGTTCCGTCAGCATCATATCTAATAGGGTATTTACCTTCATTAGCTTCGTCTTCAGCTTGGTGTTTTCTCTCTTGTTCTTTAGCTTCTTCTTCTAAATGTCCACCATGTTTTTTAATTAATCCTTTTTCGTACATTTCATCCTCTGTCATATCATCTTGATCGTCTTTATTACTATTATCTTTAGTAGTTTCTTTTTTAGTAGCGTTATTATTTTTAGTAGTGTCATTAGTTTGTTGTTTTTGATTGTTTTCTATTTGTTGTGCTCTCTCTTTAGTTACTTTTTCTTGTTTAACATTACCATTTTCATCCACGTATTTAATAGTTACTGTGTCGTCGTCTTTACTGTCATTACTACTACTACAACCAATCATTAAACTTGCACTTAAAATACCAACTAAACCTAAACTCATTAATTTTTTCATCATCTTATTTACCTCCATTTAACCCTTTTATTTTTTTAGTATTATATTGTTGCTTACTAGTTTTGTAAGCAGTTAAGAACTTATTATTCTTGTCTACTACTATTGTAGTATAATTCATTGTGTATATTAATTTATGACTTTGTTTGCCAGGTACTATGTCTTTTATGCCAGTCTCTAATGCTTCTAATATTTTAGTTTTGTTAAGGCCATGCTTTTGGTAACTGTGAAGTAATTCCATATTACCAAACTTTATATCTAACATTTCCCTCAACCCCTTTTTCTTATCTTTTATTAACATAATTATACATCTACTTATATAATTAATCAAGTGTTTTCTGAAAAAAAATAAAAAAAATCCCACATTTTTTATGTGGGACTGTATTCTCTATAATTCTAAGCTATCAAGTGTATCTATAAGTAAGTTTACATCATCTACTACCAGCATAAATTTTACATGAGCAGTATCATTATTTACTGTTACTGTACGTAGTGAGCAATCTACTTTATTATCTTTTAATACTGACATTACCTTTATTAATTCATCCATTGATAAGTTATTTAAACGTTCATATACTTCATGTGCCATACTATACACCTCCATATATTATTGATTCTTATATTCTTTTTCTACTAACCATAATAAACAGTAGTTAGCTAAGTCTAATATAGTGTCATCAATTTTCTCGTCCTTTACCTTTTGTTCTGGGGCATTTGGGTTACACAATGTTAATAGTCTATTATATTTGTCGGTAATTCTTACTAAAAATGATAAATCACCAAATTTTTCATATGTGTCTGCAACACTATTACCATAGTCATTATTTTTCGCTTTATATGTTTCCTCTAACCCATTTAGTATATATTCATATATATCCAATCTATTCATACTATTTTCCCTCCTATATTATAATCATATGGTTATCGTTAGCTAACGGTAACCAATGTCCCAATACTTTTCAGCAAATCCTCTTGATTAACAGTTAACTCATCACCAAATACTACAACTGCACTTGGAAAAGGTGCTGAGTCTTTACTGCCACCAAATTTTAATCTACCTTTTATAAAACATATACCTTTAGTATTTGGGAATATTATATTTTGCCACGCTTTCGTGTCTGGTCTAGCGGGAATTAAACATACAACAGTAGCACCATTTAAACTTTCCTTCGCCGCCTTCTCTATCCACTTAACCTGTTCTCTCCCATATGGTGGATTCATCCAACATATATTACCACTCCAACTTTGAGCCAATCCATCTATTTCAGGAGTAAAGTAATTTTTACATTTAGCCGTTTCTGGAACGGCACATACATCCAATGTGAAGTTAAACACACTATTTAAATTATTGAAAAATTCTTTTGGTGTTTCCCATGTTTGATTCTTACTACTAAATAAACTTTTATTAATCATACTATTTCTTCTCCTTTAACTTTTTCACTTCAACTGTGCAGATAGTGTCATTATGCCATCCTCCATGAGGCACTAATAAAATTCGCTGAATTTCAAATCCATTTGTTTTTCCTATTCCCCCACTATTCCATCCAAATGTTATTACTTTCCCATTAGGTTTTAGTATTCTTGAAATTTCCTTTTTATGCTTAGACCAATAACTTGAATTTGTTGTTTTATTCGTAACTTCATAACCAAAATTTTTATAACATTCACTAACCTGTCTTGGTGAATATGGAGGATCATATAATACCCCGTCAACAGAATTATCTTCAAACATTTTTAAAAACTCAAAAGCATCCATATGATAATCAGTATCGAACTCTGGATTTAAATCATTAGTAATAGTTGCTATTTTATTTTTATTAGCAAAGGGGTCTATCCATAAACCATTTAACACTTCTTCTTCCAACAGTTTCTTTATGGGAATTACATCAAATGTATTTTTATTTGGCATTCCCCATACTCTTTCTATTTTTATTTCCATATACACCACTCCCCTATTAATACTTATTTTTCCTCCCTTAAATAGTTATCTAAAAACTCGCATAAATTTATTTTATTTCTATCCTTATATACAATGCAGTCAAAACATAAGTGACAAAACTCACATTGTCTGTGCTCTTTTAATCTTTCAATATTGCAGGGTGCTAAGACCCTGCTTTCTATTTGTTCATTAGTGTAATAATATTCATCCATATTATTTCCCCTCCTTATATGTTAAATATGCACAACCTATTGTAGTTGCTCCGATAATCCCTAAACTTACTGGGAATGAAAATCCAGCTATTATAGTAGCTATTGTGATTCCTCCTATAGTAGCTAAGTTTGCCACTGTTGTATTATTCATCCTTTCTTCCTCCTTTTTCTAATATATATTGCATATATGCTAATCTGCAATCAGATGTCTCATATTGAGTTAGAGGACAATCTTTACATCCGCTAACTCTTGAATCGTATACACTATCACAAAATAATTTTACTCTATCTGTTAGGTCAGCTATTAATTCTCTATCACTTTTATTTTTTCTTCGGCTCATATAATCCACACCCTTTCAATTCTGGGCAATACCCTAATTTTCTACATTGTGGAACTAAAAACTCTTTATATCTTGGCTCCACTGCAATTACTTCTTTTATCATTTGTTGTGTTAAATAGTGTATCGGTAATTCAGCTCTATTACATAATCTTACATTTGCTAAATGTATAAGACCTTCAATGTTTACTGCAAAACTACAAGCACTTGCTATTCCTATTGGTACAAAAGTTCTTGCTATCTCATTAGCACGTTCTTTACTAATACCCTTTTGTCTCATCCTTTCGACTGTCAACTGATAACTAGTTGCAGCATATTCTTCACTCATATAATGGTCCCTAACTAGTAATGGGTCCTTTATTATGTCAGGTGCAGCATATACATCCATTTTACCTTTTGTAACGTATCTTAAACTTTGTACATTTTTTACCACGCCTACCTCGTGTCTTACCAGTTGGTCTATTGTAAAACGTGGTATTCTTTGTAGGTCAAATACAAAGTATAAATGTCTACTGCCACTTAAATGCCCACTCTTTAAACAGTGTAATCCTACTTTTTCCGCTTGTTCTTTTGGTGTATCATAACATACACAAGCAAATTCTCCATGTCTCTTTATAAATTGTGATACCTCATCTTTATTTACCAAAGTTACTGTAAAATCTTTTTCACTAAACATTATCTCATTGCCTCCTTAAAAAATTTTCTTTTGTATCATATTCTTTACATTGTTAACTTTAATCAATCTATCATTAGTAATTTCAATTGCTCTAGGATTTATATCACACCCTATGTACTGTCTTCCCAGTTCTTTAGCCACTACTAAACTGGTTCCACTTCCACAGAAAAAATCTGCGATTATATCTCCTTTATTAGAAGATGCTTTTATTATTCTTTTTAATAATTCTTTTGGCTTTTGAGTATCGTATCCTGTACGTTCTTTAGCTTGAGAATTTACAGGGGGAATATCTGTCCATATAACATCTATAGGTAAACCTTTTAATTCGTCTAGATATCTTTTAAAACGTTTTGTTCCTGCGGAAGTTATATAAATTCTCCCTTCTTTTTCGAAGTCTTTTACCCTATCTTCGCTACATCCATTTAGTGATATATCTGTAAAATATCTTCCATTTTGGTCTTTTCTGAATTTCTTTAATTGCTTATCACCAAAATCCGTGTATTGCGCATTCCATGTGAAATTGTCAGTTTTAGAATAAAACAACAAATCGTCAGCATTTCTTGAAAAACCTTTACTTTTTATTTTTCCGCCTGCTGGAGGAAATCTTTTCCATGTAATATGGTTAATAAAATTAAAATATTTATCCATTTCAACCTTCAAATAATGAACTAATCTATAGTCACATTGTAAATAAATACTACCTGTATTTTTTAGTACTCTTTTCATTTCCATCAATCTAGGTTTATACCATTCTATTGCTTCTTGTGGAGTACCTAAATTATCATCGTAATCTTTAAACTTTTTGCCAGTATTATAAAGTATATCACAGTATATTAAATCTATTGATTCATCATGTAATTGTTTTAATAACTCTAAATTGTCCATACAATAAACTCTATTTAACTGCAAATTATTCTCTGTAAACATTATCTAGTTACCTCCTCATATTCCTCTTTTGTTATATTTACAACATCACCACATCTAACGCATCTAACAAAGTAGTGAGTTGGCATAATTAACATAAATATAGCTAATATAAAACATATTGGAGCAGCTATCCAACCTAGTATTGGAATCCACATCATACATCCACCTGTTAGTAAAAATATTAAACTATAACTACCTCTACCCATTTTACAATATTCCACATCACCATTACATTTTTTACATTTACGTCGAGTCATTTATTTCCCCTCCTTCAAACTTTTCTTAATATCCTTGGCTAACTTATTCAAGGTACTTATCACTGTCTCTAGATCTTTTAATTCAGTTTCTAATATACCTAATCTTAAACAGTCAACTAAGGCTTTTTCTAATGTCGGATAATATCTCTCTTTTGTTGTATATGTGCCAACCTTAGTCTTATAAGTTTGAATTAATACATAATTTTTATCCTTATCAGTAGTAATTTCAAATTCTTTGTTTATTTTCATTACTATCATCTCCTTGTATATAGTATAGAAAAATTTACCATTTTGCTAACAACAACTTAAAATTTCTATTATTAAACTATAACAAGCTACTACACCATCGTATTTACCAGTTTTGATCCCCTTATCATATTTCTGTACTAAACGAAGTGCAGTAAGCAATTTAGCAGGCTCTATACGGTTATAACGTAGTATATTATTACATATCCAACTATTAATGCCAGTTATTTTAGCAATATCTTTTTCTCCTCGATACCCTTCTACTAATACACATTTATGTAACTGAGAGTATATGGCATATATAATACCCATTACATTATTTTTATCTTCTAGTAGTTGATCTAATAGTCTAAATGTTAATTGTTCATCTTTTTGCATTACTGCATCCGCTAGTTGAAATACAGTTACTTCCTCTTTTGTTGGTATATACTCATCTACTATCTTTTTATTCAGTTCTTTTATCCCTGCCCTCTTAAATATATCAAGATAATTATTTATTGTATTCAAGTCATTATTACATGCCTCTATAAAGTACTGTTTATTACCTACACTACCGTCCATATTAACTGTGGTTAATAATTGCTTTGTTGTCATATGATTGAACTCTACTACACAATCATTTAAGTCTTTTATAAACTTCTTACATTTACTCGGTGTTGTAACTTGTACTACTAATACTGCATTTCTAATTTTATTACTTATGTTGCTCCACGTTTTCTCACTCTTAATAAAAGCCATATCATCTCTAACTACATATACTGCAAATTTACCACTTATTAGTTTACTTGTTATTTTGTTATATATATCTGCCACCCTATCTATACGTACTACATTACCCATTTGTTTTAAGTATATATTTTGCAGCTCAATTTCTTCTCCTGTAAAAACATAAAAGGGAAGTA
>ERZ773224.1021-NODE-1021-length-36570-cov-7.936738_pt1 | contig 36570 bp, 35 predicted proteins | sample MGYA00580526_ERZ773224 | MGnify/ENA primary metagenome ERZ773224 (study PRJEB29015, sample SAMEA2737743) | human gut metagenome | biome: human gut; feature: human-associated habitat; material: faeces | place: China | collected 2012 ... | reverse complement strand
TCGCCAACGAGCGGGAGCAGGAGGAGCTGAAGCGGTATATCGAAAACGAATATGCAAGCGCTGCTCACCCCTCGCCGGCTGAACGCGCGGACGCGCGCGATGTGGCGACGGGCATCCGTACCCTCGGGCAGATCTCGCAGGACAGCCGCCGTGAAGTGGTACTCGATCTCGTGTATGCGAACCTTGCGCGGCGCGGTCTGCGCGACAACGGCATCGAGACTTTCTACATGGTGCAGAAGCAGCGCTATGCCGAGGAGCTGGCGCAGAACATCTTCAAGACGTCGATTGAGCCGGGCAAAAAAGCGGTGCAACAGTGGCGGCTGACGGCGAACACGGCGCTGCGCAACAACCGCATGGTCTTCGGCGAGGAGATCGGGCGCTATCTCAACGAGACGATCTTTGAAAAGGTGGTCGAGAACGAGGCGGAGCGCCAGCGGTTTATGCAGCGGGAGATCGACAAGATCCGCAAGCTGGAGCTGACAAAGCTGGAAAGCCAGGCGGTGCAGATGCTTGCCGAGGACACGAAGGAGAGCCGCCTTGCATTCTACGAGCTGCTGAAGGACAAGGGCAAGAACCTCGACGTGGAAAAGTGCCGCGCGGCGGTGACGGTCTTCCGTGCGTGCTACAACCTGTACTATGATGCGATCAACGAGTTTCTTGTGATGCACGGGTACAAGCCGATCGGCTTCCAGAAGAACTACATGCCGCGCCTGCAAAAAGAGGCAGATGTCTCGGCGCTGCGTGAGCGCCTGAACGCGCTCGGCATCGAGACCGAGGAGGTGACCGAGCTGCCCGCCGAGATCGCGGGGCGCACGGAGACGTTCAAGCCGGGCAAGAAGTACAATCCGTTCTTCGAGCACCGCACATCGAAGGAAAACAAAAATGTGCAGTATGACGCGCTCGGCGGCTTTGACAGCTACATCACCTACCTGTCCGAGGTGCTGTATCACACCGACGACATTCAGAAGCTGCGGACGCTGGCAGGTGCGCTGCGCGAGCGGTATGCCTCGGGCGCGGTGTCGAAGAACATTGCCGAGCTGAAGGAGCAGCTGTACAGCCCAGACCCGGACAAGAGCTTTGCGGACATCGAAGCAAAGCTGACCGCGGCTTACGACGAAGTTAAGCTCAACAACTATTTCGGCACCTATGCGACCTGGCTGGACGACTACACGAACAACATCGCGGGCAAGCAGACGAGCTTCGACCGTGCGTTCGAGTACAATATCGGACGCAAGACGCTGAATCTCGGCAAACGGCTGAACAACACCTACTCTGCCGCCGCGATCGTCGGCAATCTGTCCAGCGCGTTCAATCAGACCGTGCAGCTGCCGTTTGCGCTCACGGAATGCGGCATCCGCAACATGACCCGCGCATTTGTGGACATGCTCCCCGGCAGCGATCGCCTGAACAAGACCGCCGAGTTCGACAAGAAATCGACTTTCCTCGCCGGCAAGCGCGGCGTGGACTATGCGTCTGAACTTAAATTGAAAGAAAAAATCAATGCTGCGGGCGGCAAGTTCTTCGAGGCGGTGGACATGGCGGTCACGCGCCTGATCCTGCGCGCAAAGTATTATCAGGTGACAGAGGCAAACCCGAACATCGGCTTTGACGCGGCAATCCGCGAGGCGGATCGGTACATTTCCGCGATGGTCGGCAACCGTATGAAGGGGGCAAAGCCGGTGCTGTTCAATCAGAAGAATGTAATCACGCGCACACTGACTGCGTTCCAGCTGGAGCAGCTGAATTTTGCGGAGTATGTGGCGCGGGATGTCCCGGCAAAGTACCGCGCTTATTACAAGGCACACGGCACGCACGCCACGGTACGCAAAATCGCACGCGAGCTGTTGTCGGCGCTTATCAATGTGTTTGTATTCAACCGGCTTGCGGAGCTGCTCTATGGGCAGACACCGGCAGCGGGGGACGCACTCGGCATTCTTGTGGACAGCCTCGGCGCAGGCTGGAATCTCACCGGCAACGATTTTCTGCTGACGCTTGCCGACGACCTTTGCCGGACGATGACCGGCGAGCGAAAGCTCGGCACAAGAGCGCGCGGCGATTTCTCGACGCAGAATGCGATCGGTGCGTTCGGCGATGAAGTCGGCGACGATGTGCCGCTGGTCAACAACATCCTTGCGATGCTCGGCGTGACAAACAGCAAGCTGCCGCTGCCGCAGATCAAGGCGGTGACAAAAGCGGCAAGCGGCGACTTCAAGGGCGCCGCCGCGCAGATCCCGTCCGATTTGGCGACATGGAGACCGTTCGGCTCGCAGATCAAGAAAACTGCGCGCGGAGTAAAGCTGATTGCCGACAAGGGCATGTATTCGAGCAGCGGCAAGCTGATGTTTGCGTCCGACATGAATCTGTGGGATTCTATCCGCGCGGTGCTGTTCGGCCCGACGGCGAACGAGGAATATCGCGAGAGCTTCTTCGGCGGGCGTTATCTCTCGACAGAGGAAACCGCGCTGTGGCAGCAGATGCGTGCGGCGGGCGGCAAGCCGGAGGAGAGCTTCGACGCCTTGCAGGATGTGTACAACGCAGGCAAGACGGTCAAAGACTCCTATGCCGAAAAGCTGAGGATTGCCGAGGATGCAGTTTCTGAAGACTTGCCGAAGGAACAGAAACGGGAAAAAGCGCAAGAATACAGCGAATTGCGGGAAGAAGCATCGGCAGCCTCTAAGGCGGCGAAGGTTGAGAAAATCGACAACCTGCCCTTGAATGGGCGGCTCAAGGCACTGCTGCTCTACGGCGATGTGGCGACAACCAACGAAAAGGCGGTCATGGACGCGCTGGAGGTCACGCTGCAGGTCGATCACATGAAGGTCTACCGCTTCATGAGCGGGTTTGTGCTGCAAGAGAAGGTCGCCGACAAGCGCGAATATCTGAAGCACGACCTGATCCTCACAGACGCGGAAAAAGCGACGGTCTACTACCATTACTTCGCGAACGACGACGCGCAGGACTTCATCGACGAGCTGCGGCGGCGCGGCGGCAAGGACGCAGACATTTACAAGGTGCTTGCGGCATCCTATGGCCGGGAGGAGGAGAAAATCACGAGCGCGGACCGCGCGACGGCGATCGCAGACAGCTCGCTGCCCGCTTCGGCGAAGGAGGAGGCGATGTACGAGCTGATCTCGGACGAGCTGCACGACAAGTACACCGCCGTGCAGGACGCGGGCGGCAGCGTGGATGAATTCCTTGCGGCATACGCGGCGACGCGCGGCATCACATCGGACAAGGACAAGGCGGGCAACACGGTCGCGCTTTCCAAGGCGCGAAAAATGAAGAAGGCGATCGACGCCGCCGTTCCGGACACGCCGAAGAAGGTGCGCCGCGCGCTGTACAGCGCGTTCGGCGTGAGCAAATCGGTGTGGTATTAAAATAAACCTATGGGCAGGAGTGCCCCTGCCCATAGAACCGTACACGAATCGTACACGAATTTTCTGAAAATTTGCATTTTTGCGGTTGCGCGTGCAGACACGAAAAGCGCAAAAAGCGCATGGTTGTGCGGTTTTTCGAGAGGCGGAGACAATGCGTGAAATGCGGTGAAATGGGGGTGATAGTTCCACCCGCTCCCACCAAAAAGCCCGCAAGCCTTGTGCTTGCGGGCTTTTCTGTTTTGCGTACACGAATTTTACACGAATTTGGGGAGATGTGCGGAACGGTTTTGTCATTTTACTTTGTTGAGGACAGAAAGTGAACGCTCGCTCTCGCGCGGATAGAGGTGCGCGTAGGTGTTCCAGGTCATTTCGATTTTAGCGTGCCCGAGCCGCCGGGCAATCTCCTGAATGTTGATGCCCTCGTTGGCAAGCAGGCTGGCATGGCTGTGCCGGAAGTCGTGGATGCGAATGTGCGCAAGGCCTGCGGCATCTGCATAGCGTACATTATGATTGGAAAGACTGGTGTCCGGCAAGACTCCCTCTTCCCCGCCGCCGCATACGCGGTAGTTATCCCGATAAGCGTCTCGACTTTCGAGGCGCTTTTTGTATTCTGCGAGAATCTCCATCAGTGGCGCAGGGATTTCGATGGTGCGGTAGGATGTTTTATTCTTAGGCAGCGTTTCAACCGCGCTTTCTCCCTTGACTTTCTGCGAGACGGAGCGGCGGACGGTGAGCAGTTCCTCGTTGATGTCCGACCAGCGCAGCGCGTTGATCTCACCCTTGCGCATCCCCATATAGTAGGCGATGCAGAAGAAGACATAGTAGGCATACTCGGAGAGGGTTTCCCTCCGCTCTGCATCCGCCAGTGCTGCCGCCTTATACCGCAAAAACTCGTCTGCGGTATAGTAGTGCAGCTTTTCCTGCGGTGGCGTGAAATCGGTGTCCTTAAAATTGCCGACCGCCGTCAACGGATTTTGCGCTATATACTCCATCTTGACGGCATAATTCAGCATTGCCCGAAATTCGGAGTAAATATTTTTGTTTGTGCGCAGCGAAAGCCCGAGCGCAGAAACGGCAAGTTTCCAGTCCTGCATCTTCTGTCGGTTCAGCCTGTCAAGCCGCTCTTTTTCCAGCGTGGGGAGCACATAGCGATTCATGATGCGCTGCGTTTTTTCCACAGAGGCACGGCGGACTTCCGTTTCTTTGGCGGCAAGGTACCTCTTCACCAGCTCGCCGACGGTCATGCGCTCGGCGGGCGTGATTTGCCCGGTCTTATATTCGGCTGTAAGCTGGGATTCAAGCAGCTTTGCCGCCTCGGCGCCAACGGCCGTGCGCGTGAGGCTGTGTGCCTTGCCGTTTTTGTCGGTATAGTTGACGCGGACTGTGTAGAGGAACAGCCCGTCCCGTTTTTTATTGGTTTTGTAGATGGGCATCGGTGTCACCTCGATTCTGACTTTGCACAAAAAATCAGTCCTTCTCGCGCAAGCAGTCTTTCATAGTCAAATACATAATCCGTCCAAAGGCTTCATCTACCGCATCAGCGACAGAATCGACATCTTCTTCGGACAGGTAGAGCCGAGAAATACTAAGTGCATCAAACAGTTCGTAACATACCAAACGGATGCTGTCATCGGCATGTGCCTTTAAGAATCCAGACACATAGAAACGATATTTATTTCCTTTTGCAAGGATCGTCTCAAACAAATCTGTCATGTCATGCAAAGCCGCTATTTTATACACATATTCGCCAACCCAGAGGCTCAGGTCGTCAATAAGAGCATCTGTGTCACTATGCATCACTGTATACGTAGCGCCCGGTTCGAGATACTCGCTTTCCAAAGCGCCCAATGCAAAGAACGGCAGAACCAAATCGCAGAGTTCAGCATGACCGCGTTCTGTGTGACTTGCAAGCGTAACTACTGAAGTTGCAATGAATCCGGTCGCTCTTTCGATCGCATGCACGCAGCTATTATATGTCTGCATATCCTGCTCTGTTTTTGCGGATGCTTCGCATAGTTCGCTTTCATCTTGTAAGCAATCCATTTGTGCCGTATTGTTCTCGCGCTGTGCGCTGTCTCTCCGTGCCGCAAGACTTTTTCTTTTTGCGCTACAGGCGGCAGACAGCAAATAGAGAAAGAACAATGCAAAGAGTACATAGTATATGATCGGGAAGGCAGGCCCGATTATGCCGCGAAAAAGCGTTTTGCCACAGATGACCCAGACAAGCCCGACGATCCACAAGATAATATCTGCTATCGTTGTCATTGTCGGCAGATACTTAAATGCCAGGGGGTAAAGCAAGACAACTGCTGCAAGCAGCCATGCAGGCGCATTCAAAGCAAGGAACGGCGGCACGATTACAACGGAAAAGACAAGTTTCAATATCAAGTCAAAAATGTATCCAAACAATGCAGAAAAGAAATGCTTCATGTTTTTTCTCCTTATTAAATTAAAATCTTGATTTCAGTCGCAAAAGCAGCATTTACAGGGCGTTTTTTCAAGCGCGGCCGCTTCTGATATGGAGACGGCGTGCGTGCTTCTGCGTTGAATCTGAAAACAAGTCGCTTTATGATACCGCTTGCCGCAGCTTGTGATATAGACGATTTCTTCCTGCTCGGGTTCATCGGCGGAGAGGGCTGCGGCAGCAAGTGTCGATTCGGCGGGTGCCGGTTCCTGCCGATGTGTGCGAGCGGTGATGACGAATGTCTGCGACTGCGCTGTGTCGTGCGTGTATGTGGGGGTTCGAAAATACATCACTACTGACACAGACGCGATGACGAGCGCAAGCGCAGCGCCGATGCTTGTATAGAAAATCAGAAGCGGGCGAGCCGGCTTTACCTGCGGCGTCTCCGGCTGCTCTGCCTGTAATTCCGCGAGCACATGCGCCGCGCGTTCGCGGTCCAGGAGCGTCATCCGCTGGATCTGTTTGACGGTACGGACGCGCGCTGCGCGCAGCGCATCGAGCGGCGCGAGCAAAGCGTAGGCAAAGGCATCCGCCTCACGCTCCTGGGCAGTATCAGATGCGTCATACCCGAGTGCGCCGGTTGCGATATGCCGCAGCACGATATGCCCGATTTCGTGTGCCAGGGAAAACAGCCGCGTGCCGACGCTGCAGGTATCATCATAAAACACGACATTGCAATCCATCACGCGCGTGCAAAATGCCGGGCAGTGCATATAGTCATCGAACGACAATTTTTCGAGGATGGGGGCGCCTTCGGCGTAGGTCAACAGCTTATACCCGAGGGCATCGCAAAGATGCCTCATGGTGTCGAGGCGCAGGGGCAAGGCGAGTTTGTACTGTTTTGCGAAATCGTCGGCAATACGAATGATGTTCTCCATGGTTAAAATCTCCTTAAAAATAAATTTCAGGGTTTCGCTAAGGAGATTTTAACAAATTTGTCGAAAAATGTCACCAGTTCCAGTGCATTCTTAGCCGCGCTTGTACCGCTTCTTTCTTATTTATTTTTGAATGCCTCGAGCGTGGAGCGGATGATTTCCTCGGCGTCGGCGGGGACTTCGATGATCCGACGCTCCTTCCCTTTTCCGATGACGACCGCCATGTGCGCGTTCGATTCGTCCAGCAGCTGCTGAAGCGCCTCGCTCCCGTGGGGCGTTTTTTTGATGTCGGTCTTGCCGAGAAGATAATCGACCGATACGCCGAAATAATCGGCGAGCTTGGTGAGGCTCTTGTTATCGGGCTCATATTTCCCCTGTTCCCAAAACGACAGCGTACCTTGTGATACGCTTAAATGCTTGGCAAGCTCCACCTGCGTAATTTTTTTACTCAAACGCAATTCTTTAATTCGGTTCTGCATGTTATCACCTCTTTGAATATCAATATAACTTATATTATTTGATAACGCAATATTTTATTTATAAAATTTATATTTTCCTATTGACAAATTAGTTTTGCTGATATATTATAAAGTAAACTAATATTTTGGAGGGCAAAATGATAGAGAGCATTCGTCAATATCGAGAAAGAACGGGCATCACCCAAAAAGAAATGGCAGACAGCCTCGGCGTAAAACAGTCTGCTGTTTCCATGTGGGAAACCGGGGCGGCATTGCCGCGGGCGGACATGCTGCCGAAAATTGCAAAGCTGCTCGGCTGCACAATCAGCGATTTGTTTGAAGAACGAAAGGAGGCGGACGCATGAACACACCGAGAATCGCAAGCGTGGAGGTGGCGGTGGAGCTGTATTACAGCACCTTTGCGCTGTACACAGCAGACCTGCGGAAGCTGTTTCCGGACGCTTCGGCAACGACACTCAGCCGCCTGAAGCGCGTGGCGCGCGAGTACACAATCTCGAACGGGCTGATGCTGATCGACAACCTGTCTGTACCGACCGACGACGCCTACAAGGCGTGGGGGTTGGACATCGGGAAGCTGGAGGCGAAGTTCAAAAAGCTGAAGAACCTCGGGATCGGCACGGCAAAGGAGGAAACGGCATGAACGAGCTTTTGATTTTGGGGTTTGTGCTGGCGGTGTTTACGGTCGTCTGCGCCGCCGTGGAGGCGGTGGAGAGCCGGGACGCGATCGTCGCCTGGCTTGACCGGGAGATTACAGCGCACTATGCGGCGCGGATTGCCAAGCGGCGTGTGCGGGAGGCCTTTCGGCGGGCAGGAGGTGAACCCGATGCGGGACGGAATCGTCTTTAAGGTCGATCGCGAGATCGGCGCAGGCACGTTTGTGGTGAACGCCTACCGCTTCGGCATGTTTACCGGGGCGCTGCGCGGGCATCTGGACAACCGCAGCGGCGTGATCCGGCTCTACCCGCACGCCGGGCTTGTGCCGGGGGTATTCCATGCGTCGGACTTCCCCATAGCGCTGCGCTTCTGCGAGATCCCCTACGAAAGGAGGGAGAGGGCGTGAAGGTATACGAGTTGATGCACCTGCTGGCGACTTGCCCGGCGAGTGCGGATGTGCGTGTGTCCAAGGTGCTGGGGCTGGACGAGCTTGCCGACCTTGTAAAGGAAGCACACGGCGAAGGCGTCGCGGAAGTCTCCGGCACGGTCACTGATTTCCACAAGCGCACCGCCGTCACAGAGAACGATACGGTTGAATTGTACTTAGATTGAAGGAGGAAACAGACATGGGAACTTGCGAATACTGCGGGCAGGTGCTCGCAGGTGCGGAAACCGACGAGGAGGCGACGGCGGAATGCCTTTGCTTCGAGGCGACGGCACGGCGCAAGCGGGTCAATGCCGCCAAGGAGGCAAAGAAGATCGTACACGATTTGTTCGGTGCGGGGGCGGAGGCGCGCGGGCTTGTCCCGCTTGCCGACGGCGCGGTCTTTGCGCTGTGCGCGCTGGTGGATCTGATTGGCCGCGGGGACGTCCAGAAGGTGGCGGTCGTTGTGCCGGCGATCTGCACGGTGCGCATTGCCATCAGCGGGAACAAGATCACGGTGGACCGCGTCGAAGGAAAGAAGGTGTCGGGCGTTGCCGGGGAGAACTGACAAAGCCGTGCGGGCGCAGATGAACGCGACGGTACAGGCCTATCTTGCACGGCTTCCCGAGCCGCGCGAGCTGCCGGAGAAAATTGAAATCACAATCCGATACAAGGAAGGAGTCGAGCGGCACGAGATCCCGCTCGGGAATGGAAGATGACAACAAGAGAAAGAGCCTATGCGAAGCTGGAGGAACTGAAACAGCTTGTGCTTTCAGGGACTGAGCCGGGAGAAGCACATGCGCGTCTGCTGCAGCAGGCTGCGCAGACCTACGCGGTGGTGCTTACCGATGCAATCAATCCGTTTTGTCGCGAAGAACTGCCGTATATTTTGGCGGCGCTGAAGATCACGACATCGCAAATTGAAAAGTGCGCCGGCAAAGAGGCCGCCGAAATTGCCGATGCGGTCGTGGAGATGCTGCCTGTGGTGACGGTTGTTTTGCCGCAGAACAGCCCGCTTGAAGATGCTGCCCGCGCTGCGGCGGAGGCGGATCTGTGAAAAAAGCCGAGAAAAACTATGTGGTGGTCATCCCGGCGGATGTGCGGCCGTATGTCAAGCGCATAAACGACGGCAGCCCGGTCGGGCGGATGCTGTCCTGCCTTGTAGGCGGGTCGCTGTGGTATCGCAGCGCGGAGAACGGGCTTGTGCTGGTCACGGGAGAGGGCGACCGCCCGGACGGCAAGCTGAATGCGACCGCGACCGCGCTGCACGGCTGTGCGCTTGTGCGCGGCGACGCGGTGCTGCTGCGGTTCGGTGCGGATGACCTTGAGATGTACACCAAGGCGGAGGCACAGGCGGTGGCGCAGGTGCTGCACAATGTGGTGTGAAAGGAAGGCGTGACAGGCTGTCACGCCTTGAAAGGAGACAGAGATGAACAATGAACATGCGGCGGTCTTCGTGCCGGAGGCAATCGCCTATCTGGAAACATGCAAGAAATCGACCAATAAAGATAAATACGCAAGAGTCCTGTGTGCGCCGGTTGCCGACGCGCTGATCGCTTTTTGCCGGCAGGACGGCGAGTTTGCGCAGGCGGTGGCGCAGACAAAGGACTTTGACAAGTGCCTTGCCGCCGTCTCGAAGGGAGTGGGAGACTGCCTGTCCGACCTCGACGCCTACAGCCGCGCGGCGGCATTCTACTTTCCCGGCGCGAAGGTCAGTTTTCAGATGACGATCGACCTCGTGGGGGATGCGGCGAAGCCGGAAGATGTGCAAAAGCCCAAGCGATTGGCGCTTTCGCTGGAAGACATTTTGTGAGGCGGCCATGGCAGACGAACTTTTTGAGGTGCGGGACGGCGAGCTTTCGGACGACGAGCCGTTCTACATAAACCCCGAGGACGAACGAAGCAGCTATCCGTTTACAGACGGCGAGCTGATGGAGGATGTGAAGCGGTTCTTCCGTGCGTACATCTTCACAAAGCCGTCGCGCGAGGTGCGCGCGGCACGCGTGGGCTGGTGCTCGTGCTGCGGCGCATTTCTGGACGAGGGCGAAATGACCGCCGCAGTGAAGACTGCAAACGGCGGCATGCTTGCAAAGTGGCACAACGCGGACGCCGAATGCCCGCAGTGTGGGCGCATGGCAACGGTAAAGGAAGATTTTCGGATGCGGTCCTACAACAGCCTGTTTGAAGATCGGATGATCGCCTACATCCATGTTGCCGCCGCGGATCTTATCTATATCCGCGTGTTTGACACGGCGGTGCGATACGGCGCGGACGAGCCGGAGGGCGACTTCTACCCGATCTTCGGCAGTGAAAAGTACCGATACCGCCTGCGGCCGGGCGAGTGGGTGTGCGAAAAGAATCGGGAGAACTGGTACGGCGCGCGCGCAAGGTTCGTCCGGGCGAAGACGCCGCTTGACGAGCCGGCAAACAAGCCGCTCGGCGGCATCTGCGGCGCAGCGCGGCTGGAAAAGAGTTTTATGCGGTATCATCAGGGGCAGACCTACTATGATAACTGCGAAGAAAAGACTGTGTATGTAGGCTACGGCTACAGCGATTGCCGGGGGTACTATCCGCTGAAATACCTCTGCCGGTTTGCGGAATATCCGCAGACGGAGATGGTGCAGAAGCTGGGGCTGCACTGGGCGGTGAACGATCTTGTGAACGAAAACCGCAAGAATGCACGGCTGCTGGACTGGAACGCAAAGACGGTGGACGGCTTTCTGCGGCTGGACCGGCAGACGGCAAAAGCCTACCTTGCGGAGGGCGGGTCGCGCGATTTGCTCAAGCTGTACCGCGACTGCAAGGGCACGTTTGACATGCAGACGCTCGATGCTGCCTTTCGCGCCGCCGGCGACCGCGCAGAGAAGCTTGTCCGTGCGCTGCAAAGCTGCGGTCTGTCGCTTGTGCAGGCACGGAACTATGTCGAAAAGAAAAAGATCACGCTGTCCGACTGGCTGGACTATATCGGCGGCGCGCGGCAGATGGGCTACGATCTGACCGTGCACAATGTGGCGCTGCCGAAGGACTTTCACGGGGCACACGATGCGGCGATTCGCGGGTTGTCGCTGGCGGATTTTCGCAAACTGACAAAGGCGCAACAGAGAAAGCTGAAAACGCGGGCGAAAAGGTACGAGTGGCGTATCGGCGGTTATGTCTTCCGCTTTCCGCTGGCGGCGCGCGAGATTGTGGAGGAAGGCAAGGCACTCGGGCACTGCGTGGGCGGCTACGCCGGGCGGCACATGGATGGCAAGACGAACATTGTGTTCCTGCGTCGCGCGGATACGCCGGACAAGAGCCTGTACACGATCGAGATCGACGGTGCAGAAGTTCGCCAGGCTTACGGCGCACATAACCGCATCAAGCCGCAGAACGACGGGCGCGTTGCCGCCTGCTACAGGCTGTGGCAGATGCACGTCGCGAAAGATCTGCGTCTGCGTCTGCGCGGCAGCTTTGACAAACTGAAATACAAGGAGAAAAGACCATGTCTGAAAACGGCATCGTGATGCGCGACGCGGGTGTGATCGCGCGGGAGATCAACTTTATCAAGGAACAGACCAAACGGCAGATGCTGGCGGCGTCGATGGAGATCGGCGCCCGGCTCTGCGAGGCAAAGGAGCTGGTCGGCCACGGCGAGTGGGAAAAGTGGCTTTGCGAAAATGTGGACTATTCGCAGTCCACGGCGAACAATCTGATGCGTATTTACAGGGAATACGGCAGTCAGCAGATCAACCTGCTGACCGGCAAAGCGCCGGCAGAGGTCTTTGCCGAGATCAGCTACACACAGGCGGTGGCGTTGATGGGGCTGCCGATGCCGGAGCGCATGGAGCTTGCCGCCGAAAAGGATGTGGCGGCGATGTCCACGCGCGAGCTGGAGCGCGAGGTGGAGGCGCGCCGGGCGGCGGAAACCAGGGCGGAGGCGCTGGACGCCGAGCTGGCGGCAGCCTCCGACGAGAAATCCGCGCTGGAAGCCGAGATCGAAGCCCTGCGCGGCGAGATCGGAAAGATACAGGCAGCGGCGGCTGCGCCCGCACAGGTGGACATGAACGAATATATCCGCCGCACCGACGCGGACAATGCGCGTATCACGGCGGTCGAGGCGGCGCGCCGCGAGAGCGCGGACGCGCTTGCCAGAGCGAAATCCGATGCCGAGAAGGCAAAGACACGGGCGGACAAGCTGAAGGCGGAAATGGACAACGCGGCGGCATCCGGCAAGGCCGAGGCGGAAAAGGCATATTCGGAAGCGCTTCGTGCTGCCGAGGAACGCGCTGCGGCGCTTGAGGACAAGCTGCGCACCAGCGCCGCGCCGGTTGTGCAGAAGTTTGCAATCTATTTTGAGCAGCTGCAGGAGACCTTCAACCGGATCTTTGCGCTGCTGGACGATGCGGACGAGGGCGAGGCTGCGAAGATCCGTGTGGGTCTGCACCGTGTGCTGGATGCGATGAGCAATGCGATCGGGGGTGACATGTGATGCAGATGAGTTACGGAGAGATCGTGCGATCCTACAAGGAGGCAAAGGAGCCGAAGAAGCAGATCGGCATATTGGCGGATCTGAATGCCGTCGGCAAGGACGAGATCGCGAAGATCCTGTACAATGCGGGCGAGATCAACAAGATGACCTACGGGCAGTATCAGCGGCACGGGAAGAAGGCGGTGAAAACAGAGCCAACCGAGACGGCAGAGGTATGTGAGCAGTCCGCCCCGGACGGTGAACCGTGCCGGGTGCCCGAAAAAGCCGAAAATGTGCATGTGCCGGAGGCGGTAATCGAGATTGTGAGGGACACGCTGGCAGAACTGAAAAGCGCTTACGGCAATGCGAAGAATGTCGTCGTGCAGTACGAGGAGATGGAAGCCTTCCTCGCGGCGGCGACGGCGGACAAAGCAGAATAATATCACGGGGCGTTTCGCCCCATATCGGCGTTGTGGCTTTTGCCGGAGTTCGATTCTCCGGACGCCGAACAGGACATTTGAAAAAACAAAGCGGCGGATGCCGCTTTGAATCCCTGCATGTTATGTTAAGTTTATGACCATTTACATATAGAAGGAAACCGACAGGCGCGTATCGCGGGCGCGGGTACGCGCGTGAGGAATGGGCGAGAGTGAGAGACAGACATTTTCTTTTTCTCTCACTCAAAAAAATATATCCCGGCGCAAGCCGGGCGGGGCGTGAATGCCGGTGTGGGAAATCTCTGATTTTCCAGCACCGGCAGAGAGGGCGCGGACGCCCTCTTTTGAGATCAATTTTGCAGGAGGTAAACATGGCGACAAGAATCAAGCAGGTGGAGATCGCTGCGGGGGACTATATGCGCGTACATTGGTTCCCGGTGCGGAACTACCATCGCGGCAGACGGACAAAGCAATTCCGTCCGTCCTCGGCGGCACAGGAAAAATACAATCAAAAGCGACGCGAGCTGCATCTGCGGGATCTGCTGCATGCGAACTTCACCGACCTTGACTTTGCATGCCGCCTCTCCTACGACGGCGAAAGCCCGGACATTGAGGCGGCGCAGGGCTGCATCCGACGCTTTCTGCGCCGCCTGAAGCGCGCGTACAAGCGGGCGGGCGTGGAGCTGAAATACATATACTGCACCGAGCGCGGCAAGCACGGCGGCCGTGCGCATCATCACCTTGTTGTCAACGCCTGCCCGGCGCTGACCGACAATCCCTACTTCTTCCGCCGCATGTGGAACAACGGCGGGCTGCCGGGCAAAAGCTATGTTTACGCGACGCCGCTGGAATTTGCCTGCGGCAAGGACGGCGACTACGAGGACGGCGGGCTGACGGGCTTGTCAAAGTACATCATCTACGACAAGCAGAAGGAGACGGACAAGCAGTACAGCCGCAGCCGTAACCTGGTCGAGCCGCAGGTGCACGAAAGCATCGGCGCGATCTCACGCGCGGCGGTAGATCGCATCGTCGAGACGGGCGACCTCACGGAGCTTGCCGACCGCTACCCGGACTACGATATTTACAAGACGCAGATCGACAGCTTCGACGCGGCCGACCCGGGCGCGCCGCCGATGTCCGGCACGTTTGTGACGGTCTTTTTGTGCCGCAAAGCCATGACCTATAACATCACGGGTAACATCACGGGAGGCAGAAGATGACGACGCAGAAGAAGATGCGCAGCCTGAAGATGGGCTATGCCAAGCAGCAGATGATCTACCGCACCTGCCGCCGCTATGATGCACAGCCGCCGGCGGTGCAGGAAAAGATCGAACGGCTGTGCTACACGGTGACGCACGGCGATCGGCAGAAATACCGTGCGCTGTTTGCAGTGGTGACGAGCGGCAAGTCGATCCGCCGCATCGCGCTGGAGCATTATTACTCGGAGCGGCTGCTCTACGATCTGCGCCGTGCGTTTTATGAGGCGTGGAACTGTAAAAAATAAGTTTCACATTTTTCCACGAAAAAAGCCCGGAAGCCTTGTGTTTACGGGCTTTTTCGGCGTCCCGAAAGTGTGCGATAACTGAAAGAAATTTGTGCTATAGTGGATATAGACGAGGTGACAGAGCGGTCACGGGAGAGGGGCGGGAAAATTGAAAGAAAGGAAATTCCGAAGCGCTGCAGAGTTTGCTGCGCTGTGCGATGACTATTTTAAGTCTATCAGCGCGGTGGTGCCGGTCGAGCGCGAAGAATGGGAAAAGGGCGCGGACGGAAAGTGGATCAAGCGCACGGTCCCGGTCACGGCGCGAAGCGGATGCCCGATGACCAAGCTCGAATGGTTCACGCCGCCGACTGTTGGCGGGCTGTGTGCGCATCTCGGAATTTCCCGCCATACATTCTCCGCGCTTGCAAAAAGCGCGAGGTTTGCCGATGCTGCGGCAGCCGCACGCGCTGTCATCACGACCTACCTCGAGGAGCGCATCAGCGATCCGGAGGCACGGAACATCAAGGGGGTGCAGCTCTCGCTGGAGACCCTGACGGCGGCGGCGCAGAAGGACGAGGCGGCACAGGCCGTTCCGATGACCAACGCGGAGCGCGCCGAGCTGCTGCGCGAAATGATCGAAAATGGCTTTATCGACGCGGACAGCGGCACTTGACGACGCGCTTGTCTGGTACAAGTCCCTGCGCGACACCTCCAACACGGCGTTTCTGTCGCTATACAACGACCGACACCGCTATCTTGTGCTCAAGGGCGGCGCGGGCAGCGGCAAAAGCAACTTTGCGGCGCATAAGGTCCTGGATCGCTGCGTGCGCGAGGGCGGACACCGCTTTCTCTGTTGCCGCAAGGTCAAAGAGGACATCCGCAAGAGCATTTTCGAGCAGCTGCTCGCGCTGGCGGCGCAATACTATCCGGGCATGCCGATCGAGGCGAACCGCACGAACTTTGACATTCGCTTCCCCTCCGGCAGCGTGATCTACTGCGTGGGGCTGAACGATGTTTCGCGCCTGAAATCCATCTACGAGATCACGGACATCTGGATCGAGGAAGCAACCGAAATCAGCGAGAGCGACTTCGGACAGCTGGACATCCGTATGCGCGGCAAGTCGCCGCACTACCGGCAGATGATCCTGACCTTTAACCCGGTTTCGGTCACGCACTGGCTGAAAAAGCGATTCTTCGATGCGCCGGATGCGCGCTGCCGCGTACACGAGAGCAACTATAAGGACAACCGCTATCTGGACGCCGAGGACATCCTGACGCTGGAACAATTCAGGGAAACAGACCCGTATTATTATGATGTTTACTGCCTCGGGCACTGGGGCTCGACCTACAGGAGCATCTTCCCGACCGACAAGGTGATTGCCAGACAGGACGCTGCGCCGAAGCCGCTGCGCATCGGTCTCTTCGAGGGCGGCAGATTCTGCTGTGCGGCAGACGGTTTTATCAAAATCTATGCAGAGCCGCGCGCGGGACGCCCGTATGTTTGCGGCGCGGACACGGCCGGAGAGGGCAGTGACTTCTTCGCGGCGCATGTCATCGACAATGTGACGGGCGAGCAGGTTGCCGTGCTGCACGGGCGAATGGACGAAACGGCATTCCCCGGGCAGCTTGCCGCGCTCGGTCGCATGTACAATGACGCGCTTGTTGCCGTGGAGTGCAATTTTTCGACCTACACGGTCCACGAACTGGACCGCATCGGCTACAGACATCAGTACATCCGCGAGAGCTTTGACAGCTACAGCGGCAGCTACAAAAAAGCCTACGGCTTTGTAACGACAAAAATCACGCGCCCGGTGATCCTCGGCGATCTCTTGCGCATTTTCTCGGAGAATCCGACGCTTGTGAACGACACCGACACGCTGGAGGAGTTCCTGACCTTTATCCGCAACGACAAGCTGCGCCCGGAGGCGGCAGTTGGCGCGCACGACGACCTGGTGCTGTCGCTGGCGATCGCCTACCACGCGCGGGAGCAGCAATCGCGCGAGGACGAGACCGCGCTTGTCGAGTGGACGCACTCCATGTGGGAGGACTACCGCGCGGCACGGAGCGACATCAAGGCGGAGCTGATACAAAAATGGGGCAAACCGAAGCCCGAAAGGAAACGCAGATGAACGAAGAAAGACTGCATCACTGGCAAAACGTATTTTCCCGCGACAAGGCGGCACAGAGCGAGGAACGCGAGCTGTTTGTACACCGCGAAGCGCTCTACCGCGGCCTGCGTGATGTGACAGTCGTCTCGGATGCGGCTGACGCCGCCGATGAGACGCCGCATATCTACAACATCATCGCCGAGCTGATCGAAAGCCAGGTGGATGCATCTATCTACCCGGTGAAGGTGACGGCGACAAAGCGCGGAAACGAGGCGAAGGCACGCAAGATCGAGCATCGCATAAACGACATCGTCACACGGCTGGCGACGCCTGAGATGATCGACCTCGCCGAGCGCGGCGTCCCCTTACAGGGCGGCTGCTACTGGCAGCCGGAATGGGACAACTCGGCGCAGTCGCACTACACGCACGGCGGTGTGGTGCTGTCCTACCGGCATGTGCAGAATGTGATCCCGCAGGCGGGTGCGAACGACATCGACGAGATGGATCATATCTTCCTGGAGCTGGGACAATCGAAAGAAACAGTCAGACGCATGTACGGCGCGGACGTCTCGGAGGAAGCCGAGGACGAACCCGCCGCACGCAGCGCCTTCGGCGAAAGCGAACCTGCCGAGGATTTTGTCACGGTGCGCATCTGCTATTACAGGAACGCGGACGGCGGCATCGGCAAGTTTGTATGGTGCGGTGACCGCGTTCTGTACGATGTGGAGGACTTTGAGGCGCGGCATCTGCGCGTATGCGCGGACTGCGGCGCGCCGGAACCGCCGGACGGCGAGGGAGAAAACCGGGAAGCTGCCGCGGAGAATCCGCTTTTCGCCTTGTTTTCGGGAAGAAAGAAAGCGAAAGGAAAGACCTGCCCCGCGTGCGGCGGGAACAGGTGGCGCGACGAAGTGGCGGAGGAAGAGACGCTGCTTTACGACATCGCGCTGCCGGACGGCAGCGTGATTCCGGCCCGCCATGCAGACGGCACGCCAGAAAAGATTCCCTACTACAAGCCGCAAATGCTGCCGATCGTGCTGCAAAAGTCGATTTCCGCGCCGAATCAGCTGCTCGGTGTGTCCGACGCGGATCTGATCGAGGACCAGCAGACAAGCATCAATCTGTGCGAACGCGAAATTCTCAAGCGCTTGCAGAAATTCGGTGCGCTGCTCTCCCTGCCGGACGAGGCGGAGATCGAGGCGGACGGCGGCCTGAACGTTGTGCGCCTTGAAAACCCGGCGAAGGCGGATATGGTGCGCCTGCAGGACTTGCAGCTAAACATCTCGCAGCATCTGACCATGAAAAACGCGATTTATGAAGAAGCGAAGAACCTGGTCGGCATCACGGACAGCTATCTCGGGCGCTATGATTCCTCCGCGAAAAGCGGCATTGCCAAGCAGACCTCGGCGGCGCAGGCTGCCGGGCGGCTTGCATCCAAGCGCATGATGAAAGCGGCCGCATGGGCGCGCATCTATGAGCTGATTTTCAAATACCTGCTTGCCTATGACGACGACGAGCACGATGTGCTCTACCGCGACGACGAGGGCAACGAGCAGTACGAGACATGGAGCCGCTACGAGTTTCTGACGCGGGACGCGGACGGCGCATGGTGCTGGGATGACGACTATCTCTTTGCATGCGACAGCTCGCTCAGCCTGATGAGCGACCGGACGGAACTGTGGCAACAGGTGCTTGCCGACTACCAGTCCGGTGCATACGGCAATCCGGGCGACCCTGCCGCGCTGATCCATCTCTGGAAGATGCGCGAGGAACTGCACTACCCGCTCGCCGGGCAGACGCGCCGCTACCTCGAGACCAAGCAGCGCGAGGCGGAAGAAGCAGCCGCAGCGCAGGCGCGCGCGGCAGCGGTCGGCATGATGCCGGAGGTGGACAATGCATCAGTCGTGGGCGGCGATGGCAGCCCCGTGATCTGATAGAAAATCGAATAGAAAGGAGAATACAGCATGAGCAACACGAAGAAGCCCACGTATGCGGGCAGAATCGAAAACGGCGGCGCACAGGTGGTGAAAGCGCCTTTTGCGAATGACCGCAAGCCGCAGAGCAAGGTCATCCGCGGCACAGACCTCCGCACCGGCGGAAATTCCGGCAAGAAAAACAAGTAAGGAGAAGCAGAAGCAGAATGCCTATTTTTAACGCAAACGGCGAAGAAATCAAAGTGACGGCTCCCGCGGGAGCAGGCGAAAACGCGCAGGAGGTCGCCGAACCTGCCGAAGACAGCACGCATGATACGGAACATTCTTCGGTCGCCGAGAAATCGCCGGACGAGGACACGACGGCGGATGACACATCCGCAGGCGAAAACGCGCAGGAGGTCGCCGCCCCTGCCGCAAGTGACGATGCCGAAAGTGGGCAGATGCCGGACACGGCGGCACAGAGCCGCGCGGAGAGGGGCAAGCAGGCCGCCGCGCGCCGTGCCCGCGAGATGGACACGGCAAAAACGGATGCGCAGCGCGAAATGCTTGCCGCACTTGACCTGACCGACCCCGCAACCGGCAAAAAAGTGACGACACCGGAGGAATTCCGCGCCTATATCACGCACCGGGACGCGGGCCGCACGGATGAGCAGTTGCGGCGCGCCGGTGTTGACCCGGACACGATCCGCGAAGCGATCGCCGGAGACCCGATGGTGAAAGCCACCGAGGACGCCATCGCGGCGGCGAAAAATGCCGAGGCAGAAGCCAACCGCCGCGCGGAAAGTCTGTCGCTGGATGCGGCGATCGCCGAGATTACAAGGCTGAACCCGGAGGTCAAGACCTTCGATGACCTCTTCGCACTGCCAGAATACGGCGACATCAAGAAGCTGGTCGGTGCAGGATATTCCTTCGGCCGCGCATACGAGATGGCAACGGTTGACCGCGCACGGCAGGGGGTAAAGCAGGCGGCTTACAATGCGGTTGCGTCCAAGGCGCACATGACAAAGACGTCCGGCTCTGTCGGTGATGCCTACACCATCAGCGACAGGCAGCTCGAAAACTACAGGCAGCTGCACCCGAACGCTACACGAGCGGAGGCGGTTGCCGCATTCAAAAAATATCAACCGAAGAAAGGAAAGTAACATGTACATTTTTCAGAAGGCGCACGGTGCGCTGACCTATCTGCCGCTCCTCGCGAGCAAGGCGGTCAAGGTCGGCACGGCGCTCAAAATGAGCGCGAGCGGCGGTCTCGACCTTTGTGGTGAGACCGACAAGCCGCGCTATATCAGCAACATCGAAACGACCGGCGACGGCAGTCTGATCCCGGTCAGCGAGATTACGGAGGACACGGTGCTGATCGCGCCGCTGGGCGCTGCCGCATCGACCATCGGCATCGGCAAAAAGTTCAAGCTGCATACGGATGCGGCATCCGTCGGCGCCGCTGCGGGCGGCTGTCTGGAGGTCGCATCGTTTGACGGCAAGGCGGTCGGCGATCTCGTCATCTTCCGCGTGGTGGATGCAGATCCTACGACCTCATCGTAATTTGAAGGGAGTGAACAAAACATGGTGAATATCACAATTTCGGAAGCAAGCGGTCAGTTTAAGCAGCTGTACGGCGACATTCAGGTCCCGCTTGCCAGCTTCATCGAGGAGCAGGAAGCGAAGGATCGGGCAAACTGCCTTGCGCTGAAGATCTTTTCGGAGCGTACCTCGACCAACTTTGCGGAGGGCTACGGCGGCCTGACCGCGGCGGGCGAGATGCAGCCCGTCGGAGAGGGCGGCAATCCCCCTGCGAACAGCTTTGCGCAGCGCGAGCTGAAAATCATCGAAAACGAGACCTGGAAGAGCCGGATGCAGATCACGCGCGAGATCATCGACGACGCGCACGGCGACATGAAGCGCATTATCCAGCGTGCGGGGGCCACCAAGCTGACGAGCGGCTACTACCGCACGATCGACAACTTTCTGATGGGACTGCTCGTCGCGGCGCTCGGCGGAAAGGACAAGTACACGGTCGGCGGCCGCGACTATGCCACGACCTGCTACGACGGCAAGTGCGTCTTCTCCAAAACGCACAAGTCGGGCAGCAAGACCTACTGCAACATGTACGCCGATGCCTTTTCCAAGGATGTGCTCGGCAAGCTCTCGACCGTGCAACAGAACGTCAAGGATGAGAGCGGCGCAGAGCTCGGCATTGCGCCCGACACGATCCTCATCCCCAACGACTACGCAACGAAGAAGACTGTCTTTGAGGCGATCGGCTCGGAGAAAGACCCCGGCTCAGCCAACAACGGCTTCAACTACCTGTTCGGCCAGTGGAACGTCATCACCCACCCGGCGCTCAACGCCCTGATCCCGGCATCGGGGGCCGTGCCGTTTATCCTGCTCGACTCGAAATACAACGAACGGAATGACGGCAACGTGTTCCAGAACCGTGTTTCGCTTGAGATCGAGTCGCACGAGGACAAGGACACGAAGAACAACGTGTGGGACGCATACACGCGTTTCTCCGGCGGCTTCGTGGACTTCCGCCACATGATCGCGGGCGGCGTTACAGGCGGCGAAACGCTCTGATTTTCCACGGCGCATCAGGCGGCGGAGACGGTTTTTCCGTCCCCGCCGCATTTTTTCAAGGAGGAAGTATGAACGAGATGACATATGCAAAGGTGATTGAGATCGCCGATGCGTATTGCGATAACGAAATGCCGCTTGCCTGGAAGCTGAACGTCCTATACAACTTCGAACTTGAGCTGATGAGCGGCGTGATGCTGCTGTCACAGGCGGAGATCGACCTTGTGACAGAGCCGACTGTCGACACGGCGGCGACGCTGACGCTGACGGTCAAGCGTCCGCACGCGGAGATCTACTGGCTGCGGCTGGTCTGCGCGCTGCACGAGGTCAACCGCGAATATGCCGAGCTTGCCAACATGACCGAGCATTTCAACGCGGCGTACACCGCATTCGTGCAATGGTGGGTGAAGACCTATCACCCGAAGACCGGCGAGGCTGGCTTCAAGGGGTATTATCTGTCCGCCTACGCGATTGCGCAGAAGCACGGCTACAACGGAACGGAGTCCGAATGGCTGGCAAGTCTGAAAGGCGACAAAGGCGACACCGGTGCGGCATTTACCTATGATATGTTCACCGCAGCGCAGTTGGAGACACTCAAGGTCAAGGGCGATAAAGGTGACAAGGGTGACACCGGCGCGCAGGGCATTCAAGGTGAAAGGGGCGATAAAGGTGACCCCGGCGCTCCCGGAGAAAAGGGTGCGCAAGGCATCCAGGGTGAAAAAGGAGACAAAGGCGAGAAAGGCGACAAAGGCGCGCAAGGCATCCAAGGCGAAAAAGGTGACAATGGCGCAGACGGTGCACCCGGCAAGGACGGTGCAGACGGGCATACACCTGTTATCACAGCCACAAAATCCGGCAAGGTGACGACGATCAAATCGGACGGCGAGGAGATTGCAACAGTCAACGATGGCGCAGACGGCGCACCCGGAAAAGACGGAGCTGACGGAAAGCCGGGCGAAAAGGGCGACAAAGGCGACACAGGAGACCCCGGCAGTGATTATGTACTGACAGATGCGGACAAGTCGGAGATTGCCGCGCTTGTGCTTGCTCAAATCCCCGACGGAGACGAGGTGGCGTATGGATAAAGTCGTTGTGACAAAAAACAAGCTGGACGCACTCGCGCAGCACATTAACGCAAAGGCAGGGACAAGCGGTGCAAAGACGCTTACGCAAATGCAATCAGCTGTCGATGGGATTTCAAAAAAAGAAACCGTAGAATGGCATCAATGCCCGGTATCGGTGCGGAATTATCTTGCGGATGTCACTTATGATCCAAGCGATTACAGCACGTCGCAGATCGAGACATATCTGACAAACATCCCGGCGGATTCAAAGCCCATCGGGAAAGCTGCAGATGGCGTTACATATTACAACGAAATACCGAACAAAGAAACGCCGTTTTCGTCTGCGAATACGGCGGGAACGCTGAAGCCATTGGACGGTTTGCGACTGATAAACGGCGGCACATATGGGCAAAATATCCGCGATTTGGGCGGATGGGCTTGCGACGGCGGGACTATTAAATACGGCATGTTATATCGCGGCGCCGATGTCTTTCCGACAGACCCGTACATTCGACCCATTCTTGTGGGCGAATGCGGTGTCAGAATGGAACTTGATTTGCGTGGAAAGAAAGAAGAGCCAATACGCGACAGTTCTGCGCTCGGTGACATTGGATATTGTTGCCCGGAAACATTTGTGTGGTATTCGCTTACCAACACGGTGGCGTGGCGAGAGATACTGCGGTGTATTTTCGATTGTGTATTGACTACAACACCAGTATATTTCCACTGCTCAGCCGGCATGGACAGGACCGGTACGGTAGCATGCATCATAGAAGCGCTGCTTGGCATGAGTCAAAGCAATATAGACAAGGACTATGAACTGTCGTCTTTTGCCGGGACTGCGTACCTGAAAAAGCGCAACGGCGTACAGTGGGCACAGCTGATCGGCGAGATCAACGCACTGACAGTCGGATCGACATTCCGTGACAAGGTTGTCAACTGGGTTGCCTCGCTCGGATTCACGGCGGCAGAAATCAACGCCTTTCGCGCGGCGATGATCGACGGGACGCCTGAAACCGTGACGCCCGGTATTGCCACCTATACCATCACCAAGTCACAGACAAATGCAACGATAACGGGCGAAACATCCGCAACGCAATATCAAGAATATACTGCGGATATCGTACCAAACGCCGGATATAGGCTGTCAGACATTGCTGTAACAATGGGCGGCGCCGACATCAAAGGACAAACATATGTACAGGAATCGTATCCCGAAGAGAAAGGCAAAGTCTATATACAATCTGTGACTGGTAACATAGTGATCACAGCAAAAGCGGATGCGTCTGCACCTACTTACACAAATTTAGCCGACCCGACAAGCGACCAGTGGAAAAACGGATACAGAATATCGTCAACAGCGATAGTTGCGCAGAACGGCAAAACCGTATCCAATCCTATTAGTGTTGTGATAGGAGATGTTGTACGCGTAAAGGGTGTGCATTTTGCTGCGAACGAAGACCGGTATCAGTTATCCGGTTACAACTCATTAGGGACAGACATAACACAACGAGCATATATATCTTCTTTGCCCAGTATTGTATTAAATTACGCATTAGAAGGCGATGTGTATGTATTTACGGTTGAATATAACCAGCTTGCAAGCGGCGGCGCGCTGTACTTTGCATTTACAACGCCTACTGATGCAAGTACGGTTATTATTACCAAAAACGAACCGATCAAATGAGGTACGGGAACATGACATGGGAAATTGTACTCGGCATTATTGCCCTTGTTGGGCTGATCATCAGCGTTGTAACACCGATAGCAAAGCTGGATTCCAGCATCACCGGGCTGAAATACTCGATTGACGCGCTGAATCAGAACATGGCGCGCAACGAGGAGCGCATCACGCACCACGGCAAGCAGATTGACGACCATGAGCACCGGATCACGGTGCTCGAGCAGAAGGAGGAGGCACACGAAAATGGGTAAATACGGGCTGGCAAAATGCCCGGTGTTCAAGGAGGACGGCGACGTCTACGAGACCGCGCCGTTCGGCGAGCGCCGCGGTACATACACGCACAAGGGCGTGGATATTGTGCGGCATATCGGCTTCAACACGACCGCGACCATCACCGCCATTGCCGACGGCACGGTGATCGGCGTGCGGACGACCGTCACGGGGGTCAACCATTCCGCCAATGTCGAGGGCAACTATGTAGCCATCGACCACGGGGACGGCATGGTGTCGAGATACTTTCACCTGCGGTACGGTAGCATCCCCGCTTCCATCCGCAAGGGTGCGAAGGTCAAAGCCGGGGACACCATCGGCTATATGGGCAATACGGGCGACAGCTACGGCGCGCATCTGCATTTCCAGATTGAAAAAGACGGCAAGCCGATTGACGGTGCGCCGTACCTCAAAGGCGAAAAGGTCATCGGCAGCGCAAAGCCCACGCTTGACGCCGACCTTGCAAAGCTGACGGCGGCGAAGGTGATCACATCGCCGGACTACTGGCGCAAGACCGCGCCGACCGTGCGCTATTTGCCCGAGCTGCTCCACAACATGTCGGAGGTGCTGCAATGAATCACATCCTGCCTATGCCCGACGGCGTAAAGTGGAATCAGCGGAAAACGCCTGCATGCGTCGGTTTTGCGTGCACGCTGGCGCAAATGATCAAGCTGTACGGACTTACAAACAAATGGATTCCGCTGTCGCCGTATTCGGTTTTCGGATACTACAAAACAAACGGCGGCGGGCTTACCCTGCACTATGGGCTTGACGCGCTGCGCGATTTCGGCGCGATTCCGGCATACGAATGGGACGAGCCGTGCGCGAACCCCGAATGCGCAAGGCGGCTGACACTGTATCGCAAGAGCAACCCGGAGGCGGACGCATCCGCCGCACGGTTCAAATTGCGCCAATACCGCGAGGTGCGAGACTTTGACGACGTGCGCGCCGAGATCAACGCTGGTAATCCTATTGTAATGGCGCTCGATGTTGACAGAGCCTTCGGAAAGCGTAACGGTGGAATCGAGCCGAGAATCCTGTCCGCGAGCAACACATACAGTCACGCCGTCTGCATTGTAGGCTACACGGACGACAACTACATAATCGCGAGAAATTCCTACGGCGAAAGCTATAACGACGGGCTTGTGTACATCCCGAAGGGTCGCCCGTTCGATTGGGCATATGCGCTGTGCGATGCCGATACGGCGATCCTGCGCAAGGCAAAGACGATAAAATTGACCATAGGCAGCAAGACGGCGAACGTGGACGGCAAGACTGTGGACATGCCTGCTGCGCCGTACATCAGGCGGGACAGGCTGCTTGTGCCGGTTCGCGCCGTCTCTGACGCGCTCGGCTGCACAGTGACGTGGGATGCGACATCCGACACGGCGACGCTGACAAGCGAGGAGGGCGTGCTTGCACTTACGACGCACAGCCCGGTTCTGCAAGTCAACGGCAAGCCGGTCGGGATGGACGCTGCACCGGAGATCGTCGGCGGCGGCACAATGATGATCCCGGCACGATATATTGCCGAGGCGCTGCATTGCAAGGTCGCGTGGGATGCGTCCACGCGCACCGCGACGATTACGGCGATATAATTAAAGAAAAACACGAAAAATTTGAATTACAGGAAAAGGAGTTTGTTCTAATGAAAATAAATTGGATTAAGAAGCTGACCTCTCGGAAGTTTTGGATGGCTGTTGCCTCGTTTGTTTCAATGCTGATCGTAGCTTTCGGCGGCAGCGAGGCGGTCGCATCTCAGGTGACGGCGCTGATTATCGCCGGTGCAACCGTTGTTGCGTACATACTCGGCGAGGGACTTGCCGATGCAGCGGGCGTGCAGGCAACTGCAAAGCCTGCCTACGAAGCGCCGCCCGCGACGGCGGAGGATGCCGACGACGGCTGCGGCATGACGGATTAACCCCGTCGATTTTGACGGGGTCGGAGAATTACATACAAGGAGAGGGAAAGATGCAACTTCCAAAGCCTAAAATGCTGTCCTCGGCGAAACGGCAGCTGGTGACGACCTTTTACGGTCTTGACCGAACCGATCTGTGCGGCGAGGACACAAGCGACGGCGAAAGCTATTTTTCGGACATGAAAAACGGGGGAAGCGACAGCTTTCCCTTTGCCGCGTCCAGAAGCGGACGCGGGATTACAAAGCTGCTTGACAATCCGGCTAACGGTTTGCTCGGCACGGACAAGCTCGCCTATGTGGACGGGCAAAAACTGATCTACGATGGACGCGAGGTGCTGACCGATCTGATCGACGGCGAAAAGCGTCTGGTTGCCTTCGGGGCGAATATCCTCATTTACCCGGATCAGAAGTATTACAACACGGTCACCGGCGAGAGCGGTGCAATGGAGACGGCAGAGACCGTGAGCGGCAGCGAAACGATCCTGACAAACGATGGATTCAAGTATAAAGCATCGGACAGCAGGATCTCAACGGATGCCGACGGGAATGTATACATCTCCGTGAATTATATTATGGGTCGGGGCGGATTCACGCTGAAATCCGCACTGTGCAGAGCAGCCAACGACAGCGTATACGGACCAACGCTCTATACGGATGGCGAAGCCGGAACGAAGAACAGCTTTACAAAATTCCTGCGCATCCGGATACAAAACGGCACGATAGAGTATATTTCATCCGCGACGACCGTCCATTTCTCCGAAACCGATATGGGCTCCAGAACGTATAAACTCGAGAACATTGTGTGGGAGACGCTGCCCGTTGAAGCCGTGACCGCGCCGGAACTGACCGGAGAAACGGGGTATCTATGGAACGGCGATACGCCGATCAAGATCACAGACGGCATGCTGTATCTGGCAGCTCCCGGCGACCTGTCTTCGGTGTTTTCGTCAATCGGAAACACGTCATCAAGCGCACTTGTCTGCACCTACAACTGGACAAAGAGCAACCTGCCGCGGCTGGATCATGTCTGCGTGCTGGACAACCGCCTGTGGGGCTGCCGCTACGGCATGCAGGCGGGCTCAACGGCAGCGGTCAACGAGATCTACTGCTCCAAACTCGGCGACTTCAAAAAATGGAGCACGTTTCAGGGCATTTCCACCGACCCGTGGTATGCGGGCGTCGCAGAGACAGGTCCGTTCACGGGTGCGGTTGCTTACGGCGGGCATCCGATCTTTTTCAAAGAGGACTGCGCCTATGTCATTTCGGGCAGCTATCCCCCGTATTCCGTGACGACGCTGCACATTGCCGGGGTGGCGCAAAGGGCGGCACGCTCGATCTGCGAGGCGGACGGCGCGCTCTACTACAAGAGCCGCTATGCAGTGATGCGCTACACATCCTCCTCCATCGGCAGCGTATCCGACCGTCTCGGGCGCCTACCGGACGCTGTACGGGCTTGCGCCGGAAGCTACAACGGAAAATACTATCTCTCGCTTGCCGGCGAGATCTACGTCTATGACACCAAGCGCGGCATGTGGTGCGCGGAGGACGCCTGCGGCGCGGTGGACTTTGCAACGGCGGACGGCAAGCTGTACATTGCGGGCGGCCGCGGCGATACGGACGGCAAATATCCGATCTGCATGTCTGCGCCGGGTATGGCGGCAGAAGCGGACATGCCCTGGAGCTTCACAACGCCGCGCATCGGCTACGGTCTGCCAAACCGGAAATATGTCTCGCGTGTGCTGATCCGCCTCGAAATCGGCGACGCTGCGCTGCCGACCGTGGAGCTTTCCCGCGACGGCGGTACATGGGAGGCGCTTTCCTGCGCGGCGCGTGCGGGTGCGGACGGCGCGCGCACCGGCAGCATCACCATCCCGATCCGCCCGCGGCGATGCGAGAGCTTTCGCATCCGCGTCTCGGGCGTCGGCGCGTATAAGCTGACCGGCATCACGAAATACATGGAGGAAAGCGGACGATGATTTTTGAAAAACCCATCAATCAAACCGGACAGGACCTGCCGATGCAGGTACAGGCGCTGTATGACGGCGTGGGCGTACTGGTGGAGCAGCTGAACACCGAGCGCGCGACCCGGGCGACCGGCACGGCATACACGGGAAGCGCGGCGACCGGCACAGCAGCGGTCGGCGACGACATTCTCGGCGGACGCATCTACATTGCCGTGATCGGCGGCGTGCCGGCGCTTGCCGTCCGGTACGAAAACAAAATTGCCGCCCGCGGCGGCGACAATGCGACGGCGGCTTCGCTCAGCGCAACGCTGGCGGCGGGAGTTATGACCTTCTCCGCCTCGGGTACGCTGGACGCGCTGATCGTGATTTTATAGGAGATATAACATGAGCGTAACTATGCAGGATATTCAGAAAAAAATCAAAGACAACGGACTCGAGGGAAAAGTGCATGCGCGGGATCTCGTGCTCGGCGGGAAAAATCCTGAGCTGTTGAACAGGATTGTTGACAGTAAAATCGGTTGGATGTATGCAAAGTCCGACGCGGAACGAGGCCTGTATGCCGCGGAGGCTAAAGCGATCCGCGCATCACAGGGGTATCAGCTGTCGGACGACGGCAGCCGCGACGTGACAAATGATATGCTCGGCGGCAAAGCGACAGGCGCCGGTGCACTTCGCATCGGCAACCCGGCATCGCGGAAGTCCTCAAGCGACAATCCTGCAAATTCCGCCGGTGCTGCATTTGAGAATTACCGCGCGACGCTGGAGGCGGCACAGAAAAAAGCGCAGGAAGACGCGCTGGGCAAGGTTGCAGCACTGACCGGCGGCTACGGCTCGTCCTCAGCGGCGATGGCGGCAACCGCCGCCGGGGCGGACTACTCCAAGCTGCTTGCCGACAAGGAGCTGGAGCTTGCGGAGACCGAGCGCCAGCGCGCGCTGACCGCCGAGCAACAGGACTATCAGCGCAGGCTGGAAAAGGCGCAGCTTGCCGCATCGGTCGGCGACTATTCGCTCTACGAGCAGATGGGCATTGACATGACGGCGCTGCGGGAAAAGGAAAAGGCGGATGCGGAGGCCGCCGCCGCTGCTGCTGCCGAAGCGACTGCGCAGAAAGAGCGCACCACCTACGAGCAGCTGCTTGCCGATGCGGAAACCGCTGCAAAATACGGCGATACCTCGCAGCTGCGGGCACTTGGCATCGACACGCGTCAGTATGATTCTAAGTTTGCGGGAAGTGCGACACAGAAAAATACCGGCGGGGCGGGCAGCTCTGCAAAAGCGGTTTCGGCAGATTTTCAGACCGACCCGTCCGCGGCCCTTTATGCAGCGGGGGCGGAGACCTTTAATCAGGCGTATGCGCTGCTTCTTTCGAACGGCTACAGCTCGACGGCGGCAACGACCATCGCCGAGAATTATCTTGCGGAACTCGACGACATGAAAGAAGCGGGCGGAGAAATGAAAAAGGAGGACGAACCCAAACCGGACAATAAGAAAGAGAAAACGATCTCAAACGTCGTGGAGTATCTTATAAAAGGCGGCACATCGGCGGCAGCTTCGCTCGGTGTGGACGGCAAGAACATCACAAGCGGCAAGGAAGCGGCATATATGTACCTGTACAAGCTTGTCGAGAACGGACTTGACCCAAGTGTGGCTGAAAGCATCGCGGAAAAGTACGGTATATCCGCACCTGCCGACATGCGTGCATAACCGGGCAAAGGAGGAACATGTATGTTTGAAAAAGCAGCAGAAACCTACAAAAAGAAAAATGATATGTACAGCGGCATGTTTCAGAAGGCGGCACAAACTTATCAAGCAAGAAACTGGGAAGAAGATGCCTCGCAATCGCTGGATGGTGACAGCGCCGCGAACAATCCCATAGCGCCGGCGCTGATCCTTGCAAAGCGGGACGGCAATGCTGCAGCGGCAAAAAAGCTGCTGGACAATGCGCCGTATGTGCAGGCGGAGCGCGACGGTATCAACGCCTATGCCGATGCCGTCGCGGAAATCGAACGGCAGGACGCCGCCGCAAAGGATGCCGCCGTGCAGGCGACTATGCAGCCGATGGGCTACGGCGGTCTTTCCAAGGCGCTGCGCGACGGCAGTATGCCGAAGAAGAAAAACACCAAGGTCAAAGAGACCCGCCGTGAGGGCAATCCGAAATACAACGATGACTATGTGTCCGGTGTGGACTACCCGAAGTTCCGCCCGTATGACGATGTGGAAAAAGAGCTTGCCAACGTGCAGGCCCGGCGGGACACCGACTTCAATGCACGTTTTCCCGAAGCGGGAGAGCTTGTGCAGAGATCTATCGGCGGCAAGGACGCCGACGCAGACCGGCAGCTGCGGGAGCTGGCACAGCAGTATGCAGACGAGAACGCTGCCTACGACGCACGGATCGCGGAACTGAAAAAAGAGGCCAAGGACAGCAAGAACAAGACGGTGCTGCAAAGGCGTGAGCGGGCGGCAAAGCAAACCGTCGATACAGAGCAGACGCGCTTTTCCTCGCCGGAGCTGCGCACGATTGATGAAAAAATCAAAAACGCAGAAGCAGAACTTGCCGCCGCAGAATCAGCACAGATGACCGTGGAAGACGCGGAGAGGGCGCTGCGCGAATATGAGGACGAGCTGCGTGCAAACGGTGTCTCCGAGCAATATTTCGGCGAAGACAGCCGCTATATCGAGCTGGCGCAGGCGGCGGGCAATGCGAAAAAGTCCGCGACCGCACAGAAGAACACCGCCGATGCAAATCTGTATGCGCTGCGCGGCGCAAAAACGCTGGCAACGCTGCCGGAAGAAGATCGTGCTGCAATCCTTTCCGGTGTGCGGGTAATGCGCGGGAACAGTGCCGCCGGTATGAATACTTCCATTCCGCAGACTTTCGATTTTTCTACGGGAAAATACCGGGTGCTTACAGAGGACGAATACAAGCAAATCAAAGCAGATTATAACGCCGTAATTCGTAGACTGAAAGAATCCGGCGTATCCGATGCCGACATCCACCGCATGACAACGACGCTGGAACAGTCGGCAGATGCCATGATCGCTGCGGGCGGAAACGTGCAGACGGCTGCGTTTGCATTGCAATACCCCACGCTTGCCTCTGCAATCTCCGTTGTTTCCAATCTCGCCTCGGGTGTTACCGTAGGCGGCGCGGAAATCGGCAGAGTTGTCGGCAATGCATTCCGCGGCGAGGGCTACAAGGCGCCGATGAACATAAACGACGCAGCATACGCGCCGGTGCGCGCGACAAACGACATCCGCGGGACGATCGCCGAACGCATTGAAGAGGGCAACGGCTTCGGCGGCAAGGTCGGCTCTTTTGCCTATCAGACGCTGATGTCCACGGCGGACAGCGTGGTTGCCTCTGTGCTCGGCAATGTTGGCGGTGCGGCAGCCATCGGCGGCAGCGCCTTTGCCTCCGCAATCGTGGACGCCAAGGAAAGCGGCGTATCGGACGAGCAGGCACTGATGACCGGTATCTGCGCCGGTATCTTCGAGACGTTGTTTGAGCGGGTCTCCATCGGCAACTTCAACAAGCTGAAGGAAGTTCCGCCTGCGACCTTGCGCGATGTGGCGCTGAACATTGTCAAATCCACCGTCGTCAACGCGTCGGAAGAAGGAGCAACCGAAATTGCAAACATTCTGGCGGACACGATCATCAACGGCGATTATTCCGTCTATGCGAAGGCATACCAATCGTATTTGGCGGCCGGGAAAAGCGAAAAAAAAGCCGAACGCCTCGCCAAGCAGGACATGATAAAACAGGTCGGCATGGCTGCATTCGGCGGTGCTGTGCAGGGCTTCTTCATGGGCGGTATCGGCACGACGTGGGGCTACTTCGGGAATCGGGACGCAAACCGCGCGGCAGGCGCTTATTTCACGGATGAAAACGGCAGGATCAACGCAGAAAATCGGAATGCGCTGATCGGAGAGGGACTTGCCAGCGGAAACGAGGAAATTCGTGCCTATGCCGGAACTTTGGAAGACAAGCGCACGATGAGTCAGGCGGAGGCGGGGCAGCTCTACCGCATGCTCGTTGCGGAGACGCAGGGGAATTACAACGAAGTCAAGGCACAGACGGAAAGCGAAGAGGAACAAGCCGTTTCCGCTGAAACGAATACAGCTGCGCAGCAGAGCGAACCGCGCACCGAAACGCCCGATTTCTCCGATCGTAGCCTGGACGAGACGATCTCAGAGGCGGAGTTCCGGGCGGCATATGCGGCGCGCGTGGCGCGCGAGGCGGCGGCGGAACGGGCGAAGACGCAGGCGGACACGGACCTCGGCAACATGCTTTCCGGCGAGCTGACCAACGGCCGCGCGGACGAAATCGCAAAATCCCAATCGCTTGCGAATGCCTTTGAGGCGCTGACCGGCGAGAAGCTGACCGGCACACTCGCCGAAAAGCGCAAACAGCTGAAAGCCATGCAGACCTTTGCGACGGAGAAGCTGCGCGACGCACGCGCCGATGCGCGTATGACGGCGCTGAAGACCGCAGACACGCGCGAAAAGATGCGTGCTGCGGTCGGCACCGCCGGGCAGGCTGCCTATGATGCAGGCTATGACGCAGGCGTTGCCGAATACAAGCTGCGCGGATTTGCAGGGGACTCCCTGCTCTCGCCGTCCGAGCTTTACAACGCCAACTTCGGCGCATATTACAGGCAGGGTTATCAGGGAAACGCCTTTGACTTTTTGGACAATGCGGCGATCGGCGAGGCGGATGCGCGGCGCATCTACGAAGCGGGGCGGCGCGATGCCAAAGCGGACACCTATCTGAACGCGGCCGAGCGCAGTGCGTTTGAACACGGCGTTTCCGCCGAGGAAGGCGCGACGGCAAAGCGGCTCTCGCAGGTGCTCGGCAGGGAAATCCTGTTCATCGACGCGGACGAAGATTTCCACGGCTGCACCATTGACGGGGTGATCTACCTCGGTGCGAAGACCGAGCGAAGCGTTCTCGCCACGGTGGCGCATGAATACACGCACCTGCTGGAGGGCAAGGGGCTATACGACAAGCTGCGCGATTTTGTATTCGACGCGCTTGCCGGAGAGGGCGCGACGGCGGAAGATCTTCGCGCGGCGAAGCGCGCCGAACATGCGCTCTATGCCGGGCTTGACGACGGGCAGGTTGACCGCGAGATCGTTGCCGAGTTCGTCGAGACGCGGCTGCTGACCGACGAGCAGGTCATGCGCGAGGTTGTCCGCCGTGAGGGCAAGTCCTTTGCCCGCCGTCTGCTGGATACGCTGCGCGGGCTGATTGAAAAAATAAAAGCCGCTCTGCACATCGGTGATGCCGATGCAGAGCAGCTGCGGGTGCTCGAGCGCGGGCGGGACATCCTTGCAGAGGTGATTCGGAGCGAGGAGGTTGCGGAAAAAACGGCGGTTTCGTTCGACCTTGAACAAGCTGCTTTCGAAAAACAGCTTGACGACTGGAAGGACGGTCTCGGAAAGAAGTATGGCAGCTACAACGGAACATACTTCAACCTCGGCACAACGCCGTCCGTGCTGGTCAAGCACGGCGCAAAGCAGGTTCCGGTTATCATGTACGAGGACTGCCTCGTCAAAATCACCGGCGGCAAACACTCTATTTCGCTGGATGAAATCAAAAAACTGCCGGAACAGCTGAACGATCCGATTCTCCTGTTCAAGGGAAGCGTCCCGGACAGCTTTGTCGCTTTGACGGAAATGGAGACGAAAGCCGGTCACGATGTTGTTGTAGCGATTCACATCAACCGACGCATGAGCAGAACAGTCATTAACAAGATTGCAAGCTTGCACAGTCGTTCAAACGATTATGGCGTGAATTTGATTGAGAACTATGTAAACAATCAGATCCGGCTCGGGAATCTGTTAGATGCAAGCACAAAAAAAGCACCGATGTGGTTTACGAGTAGAGGGCTGCAATTGCCCAAACTGGTTCAAACCATCATCGATGCTGACACAACTGTATCACAAAAGAACAGCGGTGTCAATAGCAAGTATACGCAAAATTCAAAAAATGATGCAGGCATCGGCGGTTTTTCAGTCGGCGGCATCAAAGCAAAGACGGCAGATGTCGGGCGGCTGGCGGATGCGGAGCGCATGGAACAAGGGGGCGCGGACAGCGAGACGGTGCGCCGCCAGACCGGCTGGTATCGCGGCTACGACGGCAAGTGGCGCTTTGAGATCGACGACAGCAAGATGCGCTTCATCAACCACCGCGAGGAATCGCGGCGCACATGGAAGCTGGATGAGCTGATCCGGCACGACGCGCTCTTTGCCGCCTACCCGGAGCTGCGCGACTACACCGTGCTGAACTTCGGCATTTCGGATGACGTCGAGGCTGCCTTTTATCCGGGTTTGAACCGTATCACGCTCGACCCGCGGCTGAGTCGTGCGGAAAAACGCGCCGCGCTGATTCATGAGATCCAGCACGCGATCCAGCTGATCGAAGGCTTTACAGCTGGTGCGACCACGGACTACTGGCGCGGCAGCCTGAAGACCGCCGAGGAAAAACAGCTCGAACTCCGCTTGCGGGACTTTGCCGCCCCGGACATTTTCTTTGAGGCGGACATGCGCAAGCAGCTCGAGGGGACGCCGACAGCCGAACGGGATGCGGCACAAATGGCGTTGGAGAAACACTACGGCGAGGCACCTGTCCGCGAATATGTCGACCTCTACAACCGCCTCCGTGACCTGCGGGCAGAGCGAGAGCAGGATGCGGAGCGCGCCTACCGGAACACGGCGGGCGAGATTGAGGCGGTGGACGTTGCCAATCGCCTCGGCCTATCGGCAAAGCAGCGCGCGGAGACGCGCCCGGACATTGACCGCACGAATGTGCGGTTCTCGAACGAGCACCCGATGTTTACCATGGAGGCGCGGCAGACGGACAGCGAAGGCATCATGAAACTGGACGACGCGAACATTGACAAAACAAAAGAAAAAATGACATGGCTCGAAGCAAACGATCTGCTTGAAAAGCAGCAGGGGCTTTCCTACAGATTTTACGCAAGCGACGACCCGATGTCTCGCGCCGGATATGCTATGTTTGCGGATGACCACGAACAAAACGGCGACGCCTACGGCGGAGATAAGCCACGCGCTTTCTCCGTGCGAGAGGATGACCTTGTTCCGGTTTGGGAACTGTCTGAAAAAATCGCAGAAGCACGGCATGAGACGGACGAATACACGCCATGGATTTTGGAAGACTATGCCGAATTGAGCGACGAAGACTTTGCGGACATGTTCAATCCGTCGGATATTGTAGATAGTGCATATGCATGGGACAATGAAGAACTGACAGAGTGGTTCTATAACCATGTGACAGAGCCGAACAAAATCGGTGGTGTGAAGACGAGCGACGGCGCGATCGTGTTTGACAAGGACTTAATTCGGCGGAATATTCCGGCGGAAATTGTATACACGCAGGCGTCGTCCAACGAAGAATTTCTTGCGAAGTACGGAGATGATACTGAAGCAGATCCTGACATCCGCTTCTCGGTCGGCGGTGAGCAGACGGACACCGACGCCGAGGTGTCGGACGCGGACAAGCGGTTTGCACCGGTGGAAAGTGCGATCAAGCTGCTGAAGGGCGGCGCGGATCTCTGGCGCACACTGCGTGAGACCGGCGCGTCGCCGCGAGAGATCGCGCTGCGCATGGCGACGAGCGGCGAAAGCGATGCGGCGATCCGTGAGCTGACCGGGTTGTATCGGGACGCGCTCGGCGTGTGGACCTACGACAGCGCATGGCTCGACGCGCACGTCCCGGACATTGCCGACACCCGCGAGCTGCGCGCCGGATACAAGCTCGGCACCGTGGACGAGCAGCTGCTCGGGCTTGCGCCGGAAGAGGTGAAAGCCTCGCGCCGCCGCCTGTTGGACAGCGCAAAGCTGCCGGCCGACGCCGACGCGGCGCGCGTGCGGCAGACGGCAGCAAACCTGCACCGCGGCCTGCGGCCGACGGCAGCCGAGTTTGCCGAAGACCGAAAGACCGCCGCGGCGAAAGAGGCGGCGCGGCTGATTACGGCGGAAAAAGTGCCGTCCGCGGACGCGGCGATTCGCACCGGCGCACTGCTCGCCGACATTGCCGATGTGCTGGAAAAGAAAAAGGTGCGCGCCGAGACCATCACAAGACTGACCGCGCAGGTGCGCGGCGAGAACGGCGCCTGGGAGACCGACAACGCTGCCATGACGAAGATCATCCGCGCGGGAAGCAAGCAGCTGGATGTGCAGGACTTCACGGATTTTCTCTTTGAAAATGCGAAGGAACTGACGGAGAGCAGCTACAACAGCCAGTACGGACACAAGGAGACCTATGCGCTGGACAAGCTCGGTGTGCAGATTCAGAACCCCATTGTGGACATCGCAAAATACGGGACGAAGCCGTCCGAGCTGATCGCCAACGAGCGGGAGCAGGAGGAGCTGAAGCGGTATATCGAAAACGAATATGC
>ERZ773224.1020-NODE-1020-length-36583-cov-5.694946_pt1 | contig 36583 bp, 25 predicted proteins | sample MGYA00580526_ERZ773224 | MGnify/ENA primary metagenome ERZ773224 (study PRJEB29015, sample SAMEA2737743) | human gut metagenome | biome: human gut; feature: human-associated habitat; material: faeces | place: China | collected 2012 ... | reverse complement strand
GTCGAGCTTGACGTTGGCGCCGTAGTGCGGGCCGTCGGAAGCGTTCATCTGCATGAAGGTACCGGAACCAACGGTCTCGTTGTTCGCGTTGTTGATGATCTCGTAGTTCACGGTCAGATCCGGCACGAAGTCGCCCTTGCCATAGCCGAGCTCGGTGCCCTTCTCGTTGGCATGGATGTCGGCTTCCAGGTGGAAGGAAGCGTCGGCAGCCTTCAGGCCCATGCCGGACGGTTCCATATCGATCGGCTGGAAGTACACGGCGTTGACGGTCAGAGCGTCAACATCCTGATCGGAGTGCTTCTCGTCGACCTGAATCTCTTCGAAGCCGGCGCCGTTGCTGTCATCAGCGCTGGAATCGCTGGATTTGTCGGTGGTGTCCGAAGTGGAGGTGTCGGACTTGGCATCGGATGCGGAATCGTTGGAGTTGCCGCATGCGGACAGGGAGAAGGCCATGGAGCCGGCCAGCAGGATGCCGAGCAGGGCGGCGATCTTCTTATTCTTCATTGTTTTTTCTCTTCCTTTTCTTTGGTCCCTTGAGGAACGTTGGAAACTTATGGAAATCTCTAAATCTTTACTTGTGATTATTGATTGGCGCTTACTTAGCCTGTTCCGCCTGCGCGGCCAACTTCATCCTGTGTTTCTTAATGAAACCGACCACGAACAGCACAACCACCGCGATCGCGGCAATCACCTGTGCCGTAATCGTTTCGACGTACGGATACAAGCCGATCCAATCGTTAGTTGGCACAGTGCTCAAGTAGGTGCCTTCAATAAGATCACCCTCGATGAGCGCATGGATGCCGCCACCCGCGAAAATCACAACCAATGCGGCCATCACAATCGAAGTTACGAGGAAGAACGGGCCGATCGGAATCTTCACCGAAGTGAATCGCAGAATCAGGAAGATGACGAGCAGCACCGCGGCGGCGGCCAGACCACCAACCCACATGCCGTGCGCATCCTGGCTCATGGAGTAGATGGACTCGTAGAAGATCACCGTTTCGGCGCCCTCACGGAACACGGCGAGGAAGCTCAGCATGGCAAGCGAGGTGATCATGCCCAAGCCCAGTCTCTGACCGGATTCGACCTTGCTTTGCGCGCCGGCCACAGCCGCTTCGGTCTTATTCCTGATGTAGTTGTTCCACGCTTCTACGGAGCTCTTGTTGAGCATCCAGTTGCTGGTCCACAGCAGCATGAGGGTGGCGATCAGCGCGCACACGCCTTCGGAAATCTCCTGAATCGGGCCGGAACCGCCGAACAGGAACGTGAAGAGCACGGCGACCAGACCGGAGCCGGCCAGACCTGCGACCACACCAAGGTAGATCCACCTGGCGAAACGCTTGTTGCCGGACTTCACCAGGTAGGCGATCACTGCGGCCACCACCAGCAGCGCTTCGAGGCCCTCACGGATCAGAATGAGGAACGCCTGGCCGGCGGAGCTGGTGACGAGTTTGGTGAAGCCGTTGACATTGCCGGACGCACCACCGTCGAGGATGGCTGCGTCTTTCACAAGCCAGCTTTTCAAATCGTCGACGAGCTGCTTGATTTCCTTGTCGGAACCGCCATCGCGCATGGTCTTACGAGTCATCTTGAACTGGTATTCGACCTGCGAAACACGGTCGCCGGAAATCGCGTTCATCACGTTCTTTTCGAAGCCGAGCTTCTCGTAGTACTGGTAGTAGGCGTTGTTGACCAGCGTGGCACCTTCGTCGCCCTTGCCGGCAGCGGCAGCCTCGTATGCCTGGTCGAGAATGACGGTCATTTCGCTGGCAACCTCACTCCACGTGCGGTCGCCTTTGCCTTTGGATGAATTCTTCTTGGCCGCGTCGAGCTTCTTGCGCTCTTCCGCGGTTTGCGCGGCACGCTGCTTCGCGTATTCCTTAGGATTGGCGAGGTCTGCGTTCGCGTCAAGCGTTTGCGCGGTTGCGTTGATTTCGGCGGTCAGCGCGTCGATTTTGGCTGCGATGACGTCGCCTTGGTCCTGCTGGTAGGCAAGACCTTCAAGATCGGTGAATTGCCGCAGCAGTTCCTTCTGCTTGTCGGCACTGATGGTGTCGTTGACGACTTTCGAGAAGTTGGATGCGTCGTAACCGATCCAATGCGCGGTCTGGAAATCGGTGCCAGCCTGACCGTAATTGCCGTCATTGTAGTCTTTTTCGGCAGTCGCAAGCTGGTCTTCGATGTTCTTCGCAGCGGCAGTCCAGGAATCAAAATTCGTTTGACCGTCATCGGCGGCAATTGCCGGCTGCGGAACTGCAGTAGTCGCGAAAAGCGTGGTCAACGCGATCATCAATGCCGCAATGAACGCGACAAGGCGACCGGACACACTTGTAGCCCGCTGCGTATCGCAGGATGACATAAGACCGCTTCCTCTCTCAGCCGTTCACAATCCGATTCACGAGTGCGCCACCTTTGCCATACACACAGTGCGCACCGACTTCACAAGATAAAACGAAAAAAATCGAAAGAACAGTCTTGATTTTTTGGCAGTTTTGTTGTAGAAACCTTTAAAATGGCGGAATTCCGCCATTCTTCTTTTCTGTAATCCGCGCGAGTCGTCTCACATAGTGATTTTTTGAGGCGCTTTCGCCGTTCCTCTCCATGCATATTCGTGCGATTGGAAGATTCGGGAATTGGGGGATTTGGGATGGAGCTGGACTTTCTGACCTCACGATTCCGCCCTGGTGACCTCACGATTCCGAAAAAGCAACGAAAAACAAAATCGTGAGGCCAGCGGGCGCATGGACGGAATCAGGATTCGAGCACGTCAAGCACCTTGCGTTCGTTGTAGAACGCGAACACCACACCGCCGATGCCGCACAATACCGCGGCGCAAACAGCCGCAATGCGATAGCCGGCGCCCGACGCCATGCCAATCGTGCTCACGCCGGTAAACAGCAGCATCGCCACCGACTGACCCATCTTCATCGCAAACGTGCGAGCCGCATAGAACATGCCCTGACGATCCTGACCGGTCGTTTTCGAGCTCGCGTCGGCAATATTCGCAACAATCGCCTGCGGAAGAATGCCGAACGCGGCCATCGGAATCGCGCCGACAATCGAGAGAATCAAGCCCTGCGCCATCGGCGGAATCGCAGCGAGCAGACCGGAGCCAAGCGCGCCCGCAAACGCGAACGCACATGTGAAAATCACGAAAGCGACCAGCAGAATCCGCTTCTTGCCAACACGATTCGCCAATACATTCACCGGCATGTAGAACAGCACCGACACTGCGGTCATGAGCACGAAATAGATGGTGGTCGTGGTCTCGGGAAGTTTGAGCAGGCTTGTCACGAAGAACGGCAAACCAGTCTGGAATGTAGTGATCGCAACCCAATAGACCACGTCGGAGCAGACAAACTTGCGGAATTCGCCGTCGCCGAACGTCTGCTTCAACGATTCGATGGTCGATTCGGACGTGGGCTGCGAGTTGACGTAATCGCGTTCCTTGATGGTAAGCGGCGGAACCAGCATGCACACGAATGCGATGGCCGCCATGATGGTGAACGTCAAACGAATGGCGTTCACACGCCCCAAGCCCGGCACGAAACCAGCCCAAATCACCGGTGCCACGTATGCAATGGCGGTGCCGGCCACCCACGTGAACGAAATGGCGGTGGAGATGGTGAGCTGCTGTTTGGAATCGTGACCAAGCTCGGCGATCAGCGCGTTGTAGGGCGTGCAGTAGAACGTGAGCGCGATATAGTAGCCGATCACCGTGGCGAACAGGAACGCGCCGTTGATCCAGCTCGTATCGTTGATTGGACTCCAAAACACCAGCACGGTGACGAGGGCGAGCGGAAGGGCCGCAAATTTGAGGAACGGCATGCGACGACCGGATTTTGATGTGCAACGGTCGGAAAGACTTGCCACGGCCGGATCCACGAATGCGTCGAAGAAGCGGGCGAACGCGGTGATGCCGCCGACTACGGTCACCACGCCGAGTACGGCAAGACCTTGCGGTACGAACACGGTTTGCCCTTGCGAGATGGTTTCGCTGTCAGGCTGGTAGAAGTAGACGAGCCAATTCGAAATAATGCCGGAAAGTAGCGCCCAGCCGAATTGGCCGACGGCGAAAGCCCAGACTTTGGGCATCGGCAGGCTCTTCACCGTTTTTGTTGTGCGCATGGCTGCACTTGCATTCTCGACGTTCCCCATATCAACCTCCATGTTGACGCCCTGCCGGCAACTGTACCATGCGCCCCATCGCGAAAGTCCCATTTCCCCCAGTATCTGGAGGAAATGGGCGTGTAGCATCGGAGGCATGGATTCTTTGACGCAACGCTTGCCGTTTGTCATGGCGTTTTATAGGGCGCTCGGCACCGGTATGGTGATTTCCGCGGATTCGCCGATCGACGACAAGGTGCGTTCCGCAATGGAATCGCTCATTGAGGATTACGAACACGTGCTGTCTCGATTCCGCAATGATTCGCTGATTGCGGCGATCGGCAAGGCCGAGCATGGCGGAAGTTTCGATTTTCCGGATTGGTGCGCGCCGCTGTTCGATCTGTATGATGCGCTATTTTCCGCCACTTCCGGCGCGATTGATCCGTGCGTCGGCGAGGATTTGATTCGACTTGGATACGATGCGTCGCTGAGTTTCACGGTTACGCAAGATGCGCCCGAACATTTGGGCGCATTGCGCGGACGCGCCGTTTGGGGACGCGATGTGACCCGCCACGGAACCACATTGGTAACGCATGAGCCGGTGCAGTTGGATTTCGGCGCCTGCGGCAAAGGCTATCTCGTCGATCTGCTCGGGCGCATGCTGCAGTCGTCACAATTCGTGATTGATGCGGGAGGTGATTTGCTGATTCATGCGGAACAGCCTATTTCCGTCGCACTTGAGGATCCGGAAGATCAGTCCCACGCAATCGGAATCGCACATATTGCGAACGGAGCGTTGTGCGCAAGCGCACCCAGCCGACGCCATTGGAACGTGGCAGTCAACGAGCGCACCCAAATCGCCATTCATCATCTGCTCAATGCCATCGACGGACTGCCCGCGCAACAAACCGAAGCCAGCTGGGCATACGTTCCAGCAAACGCAACGCTCAATCTTGCACGCGACTACCCCACCGTCGTTGCGGACGGCCTGGCCACGGCCCTGTTCGTTTCCGACGTAGCACAACTGCAACGCACGTTCGATTTCACATACGCAACATTGGACGAATCCCGCCAAATCGCAGTCAGCCGCAACTTCCCGGCCGAACTCTTCCTGCGATCCGCATAACAGCCGAATACCAGCCGAAATAAACAAAGACCGCACGTCTTTGGGGACGTGCGGCTCCTGTGAATCAGCCAGCCAGAACGGCGAATCAGTCGGTGAGGGCGAACTGGCTGTTGTAGATGTCGGCGTAGAAACCGCCTTTGGCGAGCAGCTCCTCATGCGTACCGCTTTCCACGATGTCGCCATGGTTCATGACCAAAATCATGTCCGCATCGCGGATGGTGGACAGGCGATGCGCGATCACGAACGACGTACGGTCCACGGTCAGCGCGTCCATGGCCTTCTGAATCAGCTCTTCCGTACGCGTATCGACCGAAGAGGTGGCCTCGTCGAGAATCAGAATCGGCGCATCCTCAACCATGGCTCGCGCAATGGTGAGCAACTGCTTCTGACCCTGCGAAAGCGTGGCCTTGTCGTCAAGCACTGTGTCATAGCCATTCGGCAGCGACATGATGTAGTGATGCAGACCCACGGCCTTGCATGCGTCCTCGATCTGCTTGTCGGTGACGCCCGGCTTCGAATACGCAATGTTTTCACGCACTGTTCCATGGAACACCCACGTATCCTGCAATACCATGGAGAACTGGTCATGCACGTTCCAGCGTGGCACGGACTTCGTATCCACACCATCAATCGCAATCGAACCGCCCGAAATCTCATAGAAACGCATCAGCAGATTCACCATCGTGGTCTTGCCGGCACCGGTCGGACCAACAATCGCAACCTTCTGACCGGACTTCACCGAAGCGGAGAAATCGTTGATGATCGTCTTGCTCGGATCGTAACCGAACTTCACATGACTGAACTCAACGTCACCGCGCACCGGTTTGCCGTTCACGCCGAGCAGCGCCTGCTTGTCGGATTCGTCGGCCATCTCCGGCTCTTCAAGGAAGCTGAACACGCGCTCGGAAGCGGCCGCGCAACGCTGCAGGTTCTGGAATGCCTGCGCGAACTGGGAAAGCGGCTGGGTGAACAGTCGAATGTACATCATGAACGCAACGATCACACCAAACTCGATCTTGCCATCCATCGCAAGCACAGCGCCAACCACGCACACAACCACGTAGCCGAAATTGCCGACGAAATTCATCAACGGCATCATCAGGCCGGAAAGGAACTGGCTCTTCCATCCCGAATCGTACAAATCGCCGTTGTACTTTTCGAACGCGCGAATCGAATCAGCCTCGCCGCAATACGCCTTGACCACGGTGTGGCCGGCGTACATCTCTTCGACGTGACCGTTGACATCGCCCAATGCGATCTGCTGACGGGAGAAGTACTTCTGCGAAACCTTCATGATTGCGCCCATGATGAGCAGGCCAACCAGGCTGGAAACGATGGCGCACACCGTCATAATCACATTGTTGTAGAACATCATGATGAGCGCGCCCACGAACAGCGTGACCGACGTGATCAGCGAGCCGACCGACTGGCCGAGCGTCTGGCCGATGGCGTCCACATCGTTGGTGATGCGGCTGAGCACATCGCCGTAGCTGACCTTGTCGAAATACTTGAGCGGCAGCTTGTTGATCTTCACGCTGATGGCTTCGCGCAGCTCCTGTGCGGTGCGCTGCGTGACGTTCGCCATCATCCAGCTTTGCACGTAGCACAGCACCGCGTACCCCACATACAGCGCCACCAGCAGCCATGCGATGTGCGTGACCGCGTCCATGTCGATCGCACCGAGCACCGGCTTGCCATTGACTAGCGCAGGCAGGCCTTTGGCGATCTCGTTGGTCATGTCCTTGAGCTTGTCCGGACCGACGATCTGGCATACCGTGCCGATCGCGCCCAATACGAGCGCCACAATGATGGCGGGAATGTAGTGGCGGCAGAAATGCACCAGTTTCTTCATCACACCACCGAAATCCTGCGGTTTTTCAACGGCTCCGCGGCCGCGTCCCATAGGTCCTCCTGGCATATCAGCGACCCTCGCTTTCGTTCAATTCGCTTTCGACGGACGGCTTGCCGGTTTCAATCGGTTTGCCGGTTTCGCCCGGCAGCTTGCTTTCGCCCGACTTGCCGCCGTTCAATTCGTCTTCGCTCAGCTGAGACTGCGCAATCTGACGGTACACATCGCAGTTTTCCAGCAGTTCGCTATGCGTGCCTTGGCCGACCACCTTGCCGTCGTCGAGCACCACGATGCGGTCGGCGTCCATAATGGTGCCGATGCGCTGCGCGACAATCAGTTTGGTAGAATCTTTCGCTTCCTTGGCGAGCGCGTCGCGTACGGCACGGTCGGTTTTGAAATCAAGTGCGGAAAAGGAATCGTCGAAAATCAGGATTTCCGGATGACGATAGACGGCACGTGCAATCGACAGACGCTGTTTCTGCCCGCCCGACACGTTCGATCCACCCTGCGAAATCGCGGAATCGTACTGCTTTTCCTTGGTTGCGATGAATTCGGTCGCCTGTGCGACTTCACATGCGTTGCGCACGTCGGCGCGCTGTTCCGAAGTGAGTGTGCGATGCTCGTTTTGCGTTGCGATCAGCTCTTTTTCGCGCTTTCTGCCGGCCGCGGTCGAGGTATCGGTCATGTCGACGATGCCGGCATCGGTGGTGTCGAGCGGATTGTCGCCATAGCTGACATTGGATGCGATCGTGCCTTTGAACAGGAAGGATTGTTGCGGCACATATCCGATTTTGTCTCGTAATGCCTTGAGCGTGTAGTCGCGCACGTTCACGCCGTCGACGAGCACCTCGCCTTGCGTCGCGTCATAGAAACGCGGCACGAGGTTGATGAGCGAGGATTTGCCGGAGCCGGTGGAGCCGATGAACGCGACCGTTTCGCCCTTCTTGGCAGTGAAGTTGATGCCTTCGAGCATGGCTTCACGCGAATCCGGGTAGGTGAAGGAAACATTGCGGAATTCGATTTCGCCCTGCTTGCCTGCTTCGCCAGCATCGCTGCGGGTGCCATCGGTGATCAGCGGTTCGGTGTCGAGCACTTCGAGCACGCGCTGTGCGGACACGTCCGCTCGCGGCCACAGCACGAACACCATGCTCATCAGCAGGAAGCTCATGATCACCTGCACGGAGTAGCTGGAGAACACCACCATGTTGGAGAAGGTGGTGAGCTTGTCGGCCGCGTCGGCCGCGTCGATCAGGTAGGCGCCGATCCAGTACACGGCAAGCATAAGACCGTTCATGATGGTGTTCATCAACGGCATCATGAAGGCCATGGCACGGTTGGTGAACAGCTGGGTGTCGGTGAGTTCCTTGTTGGCCTTGGTGAACTTGGCTTCCTGGTAATCCTCGGCATTGTAGGCGCGCACCACGCGCAGGCCGGTGAGGTTCTCGCGCGCCACAAGGTTGATGTTATCGGTCAGTCGCTGCATGGACTTGAACTTCGGCATGACGAGAACCATGAGGATCGTGATGGAGACCAGCAGCACCACTACCGCGATGCCGGTGGCGAGCGTCCATTCGAGACCGTCTCCCGCAATCTTGCAGACGGCCCAAACCGCCATAATCGGCGATTTGACAATCATCATCAATCCCATGGTGATGAACATCTGAATCTGCGTAATATCGTTCGTGGAACGCGTAATCAGCGAGGCTGTGGAGAATCGGCTCATTTCAGCCGGTCCGAACGATTCTACCTTGCGGAATTCCATGGAACGCAGACGCTGGCTGAACGATGCGCCGATGCGTGCCGCGAAATAGCCGGTGATGATGGCGCATGCTGCCGATCCAAGCGAAATAAGCAGCATTTTGCCGCCGGCGATCCAAATATCGTGCATTTCACTGCCGGGGGTTTCCACGAGGGTGGTGATGTCGGACATGTAGTCCGGCAGGGTCAGGTCAAGCCAGATCTGCCCGACGATGCTGACCAGTGCAATGAGCATCTGGCCTATCTCCGCTTTGGAGAGGTATCGCATAATGCGGAACATGCTTGGATTCCTTCTCTTGTGTTGCGTTTGAAGTTTTTGCGATTGATGGATTGGTTGGATCAACTACATGAGTTGATCGAATTGCGATTAATGATTTACATAAGTCCTATTGAATTGTCTTACGATATTTAATTACTTACAGTGTAAGACAATCTCATATTTCTGTGTATTTGCTGAGAGCGATTCTTCTCAGCTCGGTCGCGCGCGGCCAACATATACCATTCGCGACACACTCAAGGCCGTTTGGCCAAGCTTACAGTCGCGAGCGGCGCATGCCGGTCGCACGCTTACGTGGTAGGCAGTCCCTACGCAGGATCTTCAGATTCGGCTTTTGCGAAGGCTTGCTTTACTTCTTCGGCGGTGGGACGGGGCTGGCCAGGGATGCAGATGGTCACGTATGTGGCAAATTCCTCGGTAAGATCCACGAATTCGCGCGTGCGACGCTCCCCCATCTGCGAAAAGACCCAGCAGACGGCGTCGCGCATATCCTCGCGCTGCTGCTTGGCCTTCGCCCGCCCCTGCTCGGTAAGATTCACATGCACAATGCGTCGGTCGTTGGGATCGACCTCACGCTCGATCAGACCCTTTTTTTCCAACGCAGCCAACAGCGTGGAAATCCTGCCCGACGTGACCTTCAACGCGGTAGCCAACTGCGAGGGCGTTTGCGCGCCCTTGAACTCAAGCTCGCGAATAATGAATGGCTCGCCCTTGGAATCACGCGACATCGCCTGCTGCATCTGAGACTTCTTACCCCAGACCACTTTCATCAGCTTGTCAAACGACTCCCGCTCGAAGCCCACGCTTCACCTCGCCTTATTCGATGCCCATCAGTTATGTCTCGATAATATCTTTTACTGTAAACATTTTTCGATCGCAACGTGCAAGTACAGGAAAACGCCCAAAAAGGAAACGATAATCAGCAAGGAAGCATCGCAAGCTCTTCTTGAGTGAGCTGAAGTTGCGTTGCAGCGAAGGAATCGTTGATTTCCTGCGGATTGCGAGCGCTGGGAATGGTGAACAGTCGTTCGTAACGGGTCAATTCCCACGCCAGCACCACACGCTGGTAGGAGCAACCACGTTGCGCGGCAACCGTGCGGAACGGATCGTACGCGCTCTGATCGAACGTATCGAGGAATCCGCCGAGCGGCGACCAACAGACGAAAGCGAGCCCCAATTCGGCGCAATGCTCCATCGTATGTTCCGGATCGGGATGCGACGGCGAGAACTGGTTTTGCACGGCGACCAAGCCGCTGCCGATAATGCCGCGCGCAAGATCGATCTGCTCGTTATTCACACGGGAGATGCCCGCATATTTGATCACGCCTTCGTCGAGCAGCTGCTTCAACGCGCCGCATTGGTCTTCGTAAGGCACCGCGGGATCGGGGCCATGCGAATACAACAGGTCGAGCGTATCGACGCCCAAGTGCAACGCGGACTCCTTGGCGTCACGAATCATGGTTTCGGGGCGCGAATCCGCCATCCACCCGTATTGACTGCCCGCCGCCTGCAAATGCTGGCGTTCCTCGCTAGGCCGACGGCTGCATCCCTCAGAATCCCGCCCCTGAGTGTCCGATTCTGGTGAATCGGACATCTGTACCCCAAATCCGGCACCCTGTTTGTCCGATTCTCCAGAATCGGACACAGGAGCAACAAAAGCGGGGACCTCCATGGTGCGTCGATAGCCAGTTTTCGTGGCGACCAGCACTTCATCTCGGGGGCCATTCCACGAAGTGAGCGCATCACGCACCAACTTTTCGCCGTAGCCAAGGTCTTCCGCAGTGCCGGTGCCAGGCTCGCTCGGCAGATAATATGACCAAGCCGTGTCCAAATAGCGAACACCCGCGTCCAAACCGGCATGAATCGTACGAATCGCGGTATCGCGATCCGGGCGCCCCTCAATCGCCAAAGCCATCGTTCCCATACCAAGCCGAGGAATCGCAAATCCTGCCAACTCGCCGTCCATCATCATCTTCCCCTTCCTTGCAAGCACTCAGCCGATTCGCACATGTTCACATCAAGACTAACCCAACGTGAACCGGCGCAAGCTTGTCGGGCGCGTGCGCGAAGATGAAGGCACAACCGAACGGGAGCCGAAAGGCTGAGAGGGAGCTCATAGAGCTTCGACCGAGGACTTGATGCGGGTAATGCCGCCGTAAGGAGACGGGTTGTTCACGCCGCAAGACGTATCTCATCTTCCGTTCGCGATAACCGAATATCGCGTGATTAGGGTCACGGAGGGGCGCACCACCTCATAGGGTACGGTTCCTTCGGCGACCCTTTTTTCGTACCAACCTTGAGTGCCCGATTCTGCAGAAACGGACGCACAAGCGGCTCGAACAAGCGCCTACGTGTCCGATTCTGCAGAATCGGACATCCGTGGACTGAAATAGATGCCGTGCGTGTCCGATTCTGCAGAATCGGACATTTAAAGACCAACAATGAACCTCCGGATGTCCGATTCACCAGAAACGGACATTTGGAGTGCAGGAAGCATGTGTCACGACAGACACAGAAGGGAACCGCAATGATCATCAACGGTAAGGAAGAGAACATCGCCACGCCGATCACCGTGGCCGAACTGATCGAAAGCAAGGGCCTGCGCGCCGACCGCGTGGCTGTCGAGCTCAATGGTGAGATCGTGCCTCGCACCCAGCGTGCGCAGACGCAGCTCAAGGGCACCGATACGTTGGAAATCGTCACGTTCGTGCAGGGCGGCTGAACCACTTTCAAAATTTCTTGCGATTACGACCGGCACAATGCACGCGTAACAATCGCAAGAACATACAAAACACAACCAACCCGGCAAAAACAACGCACGAACGGAAAACGAGAATACGAGAACAACCATGACTTTTGAACCATCCGCATCGCAGGCGCAGATCGACGCCCGCCAGCACGCTTTCGACAACCAGCCCGACCCGACCACGCTCGTCAGCCGCGAAGAAATCCGTGCGGCCCTGCTCGACCGTCATACCGCAGCCACGCAAGACAAGCTCGACGCGGCGCACGTGGCCATTTGCGGCTGCGGCGGCCTCGGATCGACCATTGCGGTGGCGTTGACCCGCATTGGCGTCGGTCACCTGCATTTGATTGATTTTGATCGCGTGGATATGACGAATCTGAATCGTCAGCAGTATTTTTTGAAGGATCTTGGGCAGTACAAGACGGAAGCATTGCGCAGTAACTTGCGTCAGATCAATCCTTTTATCGATATCACCATTGATACCGTGAAAGTGACCGACGAGAACGTGCCGACGCTGTTCGACAATGAGGATATTATTTGCGAAGCGTTCGACGTGCCGGAAAACAAGACGATGCTGGTGAATGCCGTGCTTGAGAATCTGCCGAACAAGAAGCTGGTGAGCGCTTCTGGAATGGCGGGATTCCGCAGTTCCAATTTGGTGAATACTCGTCGCGTTTCGAAGAATTTCTACTTCTGCGGCGACGGCGAAACCGCTCCGGTGCCGGGCGCTGGTCTGATGGCACCGCGCGTGGGTGTGGTCGCCTGCCATGAAGCCAATATGATCACTCGCTTGATTCTCGGCGAAGAAGACGCCTGACAGCGAAACGCAAACACAAACGCAATTGCAATTGCAAATCGCAAATCGCAAATCGCAAATCGCAACGAATGACACAACACTAATCGCATAGTAAGGATTAACCATGAGCACCGAAAACACGATCACCACCGCGGAAAAGGACTTCGCGGCGGCACCGAACGCCACGCTCGACGAGCTGGTCGGCACCACCACGAACACCGCACTGCTGCCGGAACCGGATGCGCACGCGTATGACGAAATCGCCACCGGCGACGCCGATCCGTTGATCCTCGGCGGACACAAGTTCACGAGCCGCTTCATTCTCGGTTCCGGCCGCTACGATCTGAACCTCATCAAGGCGACCATTGAGAACGCGGGCACGCAGATCGTCACCATGGCGTTGCGTCGCTGCCGTACCACCGAAAACAATCTGCTCGATTACATTCCGAAAGGCATCACCATGCTGCCGAACACGTCCGGCGCACGCAATGCCGAAGAGGCGGTGCGTATTGCACGTCTCGCCCGCGAAGTGTGCCAGACGGACTTCGTGAAGGTGGAGATCGAACATGAGGCGAAGTATCTGCTGCCCGACAATGAGGAAACCATCAAAGCCACGAAACAGCTGGCAAAAGAAGGCTTCGTGGTCATGCCGTACATGTTCCCCGATCCGATTGCGGCGAAGCGTCTTGAAGACGCGGGTGCGGCTTGCGTAATGCCGCTGGGCGCGATGATCGGCTCGAATAAGGGTCTGCGTGCACGCGATTTCATTGAAGTGATCATCAAGAACTCCAATGTTCCGGTGATCATCGACGCTGGTATTGGCCGTCCGAGCCAGGCTGCGGAAGCCATGGAAATGGGCGCGGACGCGGTGATGGCATACACGGCCATCGCTTCCGCCGGCAATATTCCGCTGATGGCACGCGCGTTCAAGAAGGCGATCGAAGCGGGTCGTGAAGCGTATTTGTCTGGCTTGGGCAAGGTTACGGAAGATCATGCCGTGCCGTCCAGCCCGACGAACGAGGCCGACTACATCGGCTGATTTGCGCTGGATCCCGTAATGGGGATTCGCGCAAAGACCATGCTGAAAGGGGCGTTTGCCGAACGTACGTGATGCACTCACGTTCGGCAAACGCCCCTTACTTGTATCCTGCGTTACCTGCAAACGTTACTGCTGCAAGGCTTCCTTAAGATCGCGATTCTGGAATCGTTCGTGTAGCAGGCAATATCCGCCGAACGCAACCAGCCAAATCAGACCGGCAATCGCAGAACCAATCGTGTCCGTCGACAGGAACAACGTGACATACACGAGCACAAAGAACGTGATCGCAATCCAATCAAACACCTGCCAAGCGGGCATGACGAAACCGTCCGGTAGAAAATCGCTGCTCTGACGATACCTGTGGTGGGCGAGCATCGTCAGCACGTAAATGAAAATCACCACAGCGCTGGCGGCCGAAGCGAATAGCACGAACGCGCCGGAAATACCCGGAATCGCGTTGATGATCGGGGAGAACAGAATCATGCAACCCGAAGCGACGATCGCCTTCGCAGGCACCTTGTGGTCGGAAACCTCAGCCAAACGCGCCATCGCAGGCGACTCGGAATCCGAAGCAAGCTGATACAAGTGACGACCGGCTGAATAAATCAGCGAATTCAACGCCGACGCGGCAGCCGTAATCACCACGAAGAACACCAGGGCGGCGGCCCAATCAAGACCCGCATATTTGAACACCATGATGAACGGCGAACCGAACGAGCCATCGGAATTCTCGTGAAAGTTACGCCAGGGCACAATAGCCATGATCGCGATCAGCGCGCCCACGTAGAAGATCAGAATACGCATGATCAGCTCGTTCACCGCCTTCGGCAGCACCTCGCGCGGATTCTGCGTTTCCGACACCGTGACACCCACGAATTCGATGAGCTGGTAGGCGAAAAACACCATTTGGAAGCTCATGAAGAAGTTCATCCAACCGTTCGGCGCGAGCTGGAAGCTGTCGGTGATATTCGTAAGGCTCACCGTGGCACCCGACACCGTGCCGTCCACGCCTTCGATGTGCGTGGCGGGGTAGCTGAAGCCGATGATCAGCATCACGATGGCGGTGACGATCAGACCGACGATCAGCGTGATCTTGATCATGGAGAACCAGAATTCCGCCTCGCCGAACACTTTCACCGCAATCAGATTGATGCCGGTGAGCGCTACGAGGAAGCACAGTTCGATCAACCACTTCCACGAGTTCAGGTCTATGCCGAATGTGCCGAAGAACGTTACGAAATATGTGCTTACGGCGGTGATTTCGGTCATGCCGGTCAGAATGAGCACGATCCAATACGTCCAGCCGGCGAACTTGCCCCACCCGCGGCCGAGATAGCGCGTGATGAAGTTGATGAACGTGTGCTGGCTAGGATCACTGTACATCATTTCGCCGATGGCACGCATCAGCAGGAACATAATCAGGCCAACGCCGATGTACACGAAAATGATGCTCGGGCCGGTCAGTGCGATCGACTTGCCGGAGCCTAGGAACAGGCCGGTGCCGATGGTGCCGCCGATGGCGATGAACTGGACATGGCGGTTTTTCAGGCCTCGCTCCATTTCATTGCTCTGGTCGAGGCTTTCGACGGATTTGATGTGCGCGGCGCTTGAGCCCGCGGAATTGGTGTTCTCGGAAGTCATAATGTTCACTACCCTACCCCGCGAACCGCACATTGCGCCCGCCGAAGCTTTGTTTTTGGGCACGTACGCAGATTTTGCGGCACTGGCGCATCCCGTTTGTGGTCAACCGTGCCCAGCCGACCACCTTATTCCTGTATTTTCGCCTCGCCATACCCCCTGCCGCCCTATCTCGCCTATATATGGCAGATTCACGAGGTTGACCGCTACTTTCTCGCTTACATATGGCACTTGCTCACGGCAAAACACCACTTAGGGGGGTACGTTTTGGTCGTATTTCCGCAGTCTGACTGCCATATATAAGCGAAATGGCTCATGACGCATGAGCAAATCTGCCATATAAGTGAGATACGCCCAACTGTCCGACACAAATCGCGCCTCGCTTGTCTGATTCTGCAAAAACGGACATCCACAGCACACTTTCAGTACTCCAGTTGTCCGATTCTGGAGAAACGGACATCCGCAACGCACTTTCGCCGCATTACTTGTCCGATTCACCAGAAACGGACAACTGAGACCCGTTTTTGCCTGTGTAAGTGTCCGATTCTGCAGAACCAGACACTTACGCGGCATAACGATGGTCTGGGTCAGGCGGTGGCGGCGATTTGCCCGCGCAGTTCGGCGTTCGCGCGCTCCAGTTCGTCGATACGGCGCGCCTGCTGTTTGATGATGATGCTCGCGGTTCCCACGTCGATGCCGTCGCCGCCTTGCGCTTTGACGGGAATATGTTCCATCGTCCTGTTGGTGATGCTATCGAGGTTGCGCCTCATCACGAACGCATGCTCATACCGGTTGACGAGTTGCGCGATGATCTCGCTGTCGCTCATGTTGCCGCTGCCAGTCACGGATTTGATGGCCGACGTTTTCCAACGATCCACACACCGTTCGATGCGCTTGTATCCGATGAGATCCGGCGGAAGTCCCGCTTCCCGGAAGATTTTGGTTGGCGATTCGCCTGTCAAGTAGCGGATGGTGCACACTTGCTTGAACGAATCGGCGTAGGTGATGCGATTGCGCGTTACGTTGGCGACCGCTGGCAGTCCGCGCAATAGTTGGATTTCCTCGTCGCTGAATGCTCCCCCACCTCGTGCCATGGCACCCGCCTTTCCACTGTTTTCATGGATGTGCTTGCGATTGTAGGGTGCCATTGTCGTGAGATGCCCCCACCTGCAACCCCTGCATGATTGCTTTGTTTGACGCATGTTTTGATGCCTGTTTTGCCACTTGCGGATGTTTTTCATGCCAGATTTCGCCGTTTGGTACCGGATTTCACCCGTTTCGATCCCGTATTGCCCCGTGCAAAACCTTCACCCCTAAAAAGTATGGAAAGGCACGAAAAGACATGAAAAGCGGGCATCCACGGATGGTTTCCGCGAATGCCCGCTTATGGCTGCTTATGCGCTTATTGTTTCACGTTTGAGTACGTATCAGCGCACGCGCTGGCGCGACTTGAGTGCGACGGTAACGCCGGCACCTGCCACGAGCAGCGCCACCACGGTGAAGAGGGTCGTGCCCGCAGCGCCGGTGAGCGGCAGCTGGGTGACGTTCTTCACGTTCTTGACCTTGTAGTCAGCGGAGGAATTCTTCGGAGCCAGGCCCCACACATCCGTGCCTGCGAACGTGGCCTCGCCACCCTTAATGGTGACTGTGAACGTGGCCTTGAGGTTCTGGAAGCCTGCAGGAACCTTGGTCTCGGTGACCTTGTAAGTACCGTCCGCAAGACCCTTGAAAGTCACCGTTCCATTTGAATCGGAAGTCGCAGTAGCAGTGGACGGAGTCGAGGCACCGTTCTGTCCTTCGATCTTAAACTCAGCACCGGCCAGAGCCTTGCCCTGGGCGTCGGTCTTGGTGAAGGAGAACTGACCGTTGGTGATGAAGGTGCTGGCGGTGGCTTTAGCACCATTGTCGGAGAGCGTGACCGTGTTAGTCACGGTCTTCTTACCGGTGGCTTCCGTTTCGGTAACTGTGGCATCGTAGGTCACAGTGATGGCTGCACCTGCGGTCTGCTTCTGGATGGAACTGATGGTGACGGTGAAGGTGCCATTCTTGTTTTGGGCCACGGTGTAACCCGTACCCTTGTTCAGGCTTTTATCGCCGACCGTCACCTTAAGGGAATCGAAATCCACAGTCTGGCCAGCAGACGGGGTATCCGTGTAGATGTAGCCGTAATCGCTGTAGTACTGCGTGTTCTGCGGCACCTTGCTCGTAATGGTGTATGTCACTTTCTGGCCAACGGAAGCGGTGATGACGTCCTCTCCATTCACCTTCTTGGTCACGGCAGTGGTCTGGTTCTTAATGTCCACAGTTGCCTTAGTGAGCGGATTCAGCACGCCATCCTTAACGTTACCGGAGCCAACGAGGATTGCGATAGACGGAGTGGCAGCCTCATTGGTGCCAACCGAGTAATCCGCGTCCACAAACAGGTACAGGCCTGCAGGGAGCTGCACAGTAGCGGAAGTGCCATTAGCGACAGCACCCAAATCAACCTTTTGTACGGTACCAAGCTTGTCAGTCGTGGTCTTCAGCGATTCCACGAACTTACGGGAAGCGCTATTATTCCATGCACCATCTGCAGAATTGTCCACAGACAGCACGCCTTCGGCGAGCGCCCAAGCCATCAGATCGCCGGTTTCAGAGACAGTCTTGCCAGTAGCAGACTCAAGTGCCGCCTTAAGAGTACCGCGGTCAACACCGTCGGCAGTCTGCACACCGTACGTTGCATTATCACCAGTGCCGTACTGCACATAATCGGCGATCTTGTAGGCGTTCAGACTACGATTGGTCAGCTGCTTGGCGTCCTGAGCAGTGAACGTGAAATTCGCTGTATCGGTAACGATAGTGCCGGCGCCATCGGCCTGTGCGCTGGTTGCGCCCAGGGCCATGCCACCGAGCAACGTCGCAGCGGCGGCGATGCCTGCGAAAAGTTTCCTCATCTTCATGAGAATCCCCTCTCATTGTGTTGTTGATGTTGTGTTTGTTTTTGCTAACGGGATCTGAAGCCCAACATGCTCCGGATCCACAAATTTGTGATGTGCGGCTGGACTGCCCTGTGAAGGTTGGTAGGGCAGTCCAGCCCGAGGAACCATCTCAGACGAGACGTTTCTTGCTGTTCCAGATGCCAGCCGCGCCAACCAGCAGTACTGCGAGTCCGCCGATCGAGCCGCCAACCAGCAGCCATTGACGATCCGTGGTTCCGCCCGTCAACGGCAACGCCGATACCGCCACATACGTATTGGTGAATGCGATCGGATCGCCGATTTTCTGCGATTCGGAAACGTTCTTGCCGTTGTCGTCGAGCAGTTTCGTCACGGATTTCACCGAAGCCGTCCATGCGCCGTTCGTTTCGGTAACGGCGACCACAATCTGGTATTTCGCGCCCGAATAGTACAGGGCTGCGATATTGCCGTTGCCTTCCGTAATGGTGTACGTGTAGTCGGCTTTTCCAGCGTTGTAGGTGATGTCACCGAACGTTGCGGAATGCTGGCTATCCGGGGAATCAGCATCATAGGCGACCGTCACCTTGCACGACTGTTGCGCCTGTTGCGCGCAATCGGCCGGCAGCGGCGCGTTGCCGTCTGCGGTCAGTTCGAAATCGAACGAATCGCCTGCCTTCCAGTCGCGCCCCTCTAGGATTTTCTGCACGGTGATCACATTGGATAGCGTCGCGCTCTTCAACGTGTTGGTCAATGTGGCCGTCATGTTGCCGCCGTTGCCGTCACTCTGCCAGACCATGGCTTTGGTGAGGTCCACGCCGGTCGCGTTGCTCGCAGCATTACCATACTGGTAGGAGACCGCGTAGCGGCTGTCTTCCGACGTTTCAGCCACGCTGTAGGTGTATCCGGGCTGCAATCTGCCGATCGTGGCCGTCCAATTATTCGACGCGTTCAACGTGATTGGATCGCCTACTTTTTCAGCCTGTGCGACCGCTTCCCCGGTCTTCGTGCGCTGCAATTGGACCGTCACCGCGTCACTCGCATGCTTGCTCGCACCGTCGGACCACACCTTGTTGATGGTGATTTGGCCAAGTCTGACTTGCACGACCGGTTTGGCATAGTCGAGCGTCTGTTGGGTGCATTCCGATTCCTGGTCGTTAACGGACGTGACCACGCAGTAGTTCAGATGCGCTCCAGCATTGGAGAAGTATCCTTGCTTTCCTGCGGATTCATTGCCGGTATTGGCTTCTCCCGTGTTCGGATATTGCTGCTTGGTTGCGTAGTCCGCATATGCGGCGTCGTTTGGTTTGACCTTGAAGGAGACGTCGATGGTTTCGTTTTTGCCGACAATCATGCCGTCGTCATTGTTGAAGGTCACGGTGATCGTGCGATTGCCGTTGCCGTCGACGTGGTAGAGGGCCGTATATCCGCTTATGGCTGCGCCATTGTTGGTTGCCGTCACATATTTCGTAATGTCGGTGCCGTCTACCGCATTTGCGAAATCGACTGGGTCAACCCATTGCGACAGGGCGTCGGTGATGGAATACGCCCTGATTTTCGCAGTAGTGGTGATGGTGTTGTAGATCTGTTCAAATGCATTCGTCAGATTTTTCGCGGACGTTCCGTCGTATTCCTTGCCGGTGACGGCGTGCGCGCCTTTGGCGAGGTCGCTCATCTTATTGGCGTCTTTCGAAACCTTCACCACGTACAGGGCTGCGTTCCCACGTTCGTTGGCTGCCGCCAGCGCGGCCGCATAGTTGTAACCGTAGCCATCGTCCCTGCCGTTGCCGTGGATGTTTCCGTCCGAGCCGTCCGGGTCGGTTTTCCACTGGTAGGAGGGGAACAGTTCCCACCACTCATTGTTAGCCTCGCACGCTGCCTGTGTCTTGTATTCCGGATGCTCCTTCCCCCACGCGAAGCATCCGGAATAGGATGTGCTTCTGAAGGTTGGATTGCCGTCAGACAGGAAGACGATATACTTCTGCACACCAGCACGCCCTGACGATAGACTGTTCGCCGTTCTCAGAGCGTCTTCCCAGTTGGTTCCGCCGTCTGGAGCCGCACTGACAGCCCCGCTGATAGCGTCAGAGGAAGTCGTGAAATTCGAAGTCGTTTGCGCCTCCTTGCTGAACGTCACCACAGCCATCTGCACCTGCTGATTGGGTGAAAGAGCGTTATTCGCACCCGTCAGAAGCTTCTGGGCCAATGCCGTGGCTGCGTTTTTCGCATTCGTGTCACGGGAGCCTTCCATACTGCCGGACTTGTCAAGCACCAGCACAATGTCGGCAGGCACCGCGGCCGTAACCGTGGATGACGAACTATCGCCGGATGCGGTCAGATGCAACGCATACTGATCGCCGTCGCCATCTCCGATTTTGGCAATGCTCTTGCTATTTGCCGGCTGCAAAGTAGAAGTATCGCCAGAAGATGTCTGATCATCTTCCGCAAGAGCGGCGGAAGTGGTGGCGTAGCCCATGCCGCCGAGCATGGCGACCGATGCGAACACAGCCACTATACGTTTTGCAAGTCCTCCCCTGGGCTTCGCCTCATATTCATGTGCATGCCTCATGAGCATCCCCTTAAATCCTGTGCAATCACGCGTCTTACGACGCGCAACCTCTCTTCATGCCAAGATTCGCAACATCTTCTACGTGCCCGGAAAATCCTGACAGTACTTCAACTCTGGAAGCTAGAGGAAAAGGGACTGCCATGCGTACACCCTAAGTGCGGGAAAGTCGGGTATCGCACAATCGATGGAAATTGCTGAATCGCAACACAAGTCACCCACGAAGAGCACCCGACGTTATCGCGAAGAAACGATGGGATAATCACTGCAATGACGCTTCTTCACACTTTCGTAACCATTAGTCAATAATGGCAATCACGCATGCTCTATTCGCCAACCACAACTTTTATATTCAAATTGCATGTCAGACACGCCTTCATGCAGTAACCGAATCAGCCGCGCTTCGGCCACCAAGCAGCATGCCTGCGAATATGCCACGGCTTGCGTCGCAACCAAACCAACAACGCGCCCACTACGAGAGTCGCAATACCTGTGATCGCACCAATCGCGCGGGCATCCTTCACCGCGTCGTTTTCGGCGGGAATCTCATCTGGAATGGCGGAACGTGTGGCCGAAACCAGCAGACGGTGCGTGTTGACGCCATACGGCGTGCAGGTCATCAGGGTCACGCGATCCTCACCAGGCACGATTTTCAGCTGCGACGTGTCGTTCGGCTCGATCACCGTGATACGGTCCACCTGATAGCCGAGCGTTCGACCCATCACTTCGATGTAGAAGTAGTCGCCGACACGCATTTCATCGAGCCGCGTGAACATGGCCGCCTCGACCAGTCCGCGATGCCCGGTGAGCACCGCATGCGTGCTCTTGCCGCCGACTGGCAGGCTGCTGCCGTACAGGTGGCCCGCGCCCGAAGCGAGCGCCGATTCGGAGGTGCCATGGTAGATCGGCAGTCTCACGGAAATTTTCGGAATGCGAATCGTACCCATCACGCCACCGCCGGAATCCAACAGACTCCGGTACTCCGCGTCCGCCGAACTGGCGCTTGCGGAACCGGCGTCCGCGCCTGTACCCGCACCACTCTGATTGTCCGATTCACCAGAATCGGACAACTGTGGTCCACTTTCACCCGCTTCATTGTCCGATTCACCAGAATCGGACACACTGGCACGCGATCCTCCGCGCACATCAGCGAACGGATCCTTCGCCTCACCCAAAATCGGCTGTCCGGATTCCGCAAGCCGCTTGTTATAGTCCTGGGCCGCGGCGAACGCGTCATCCGCCTGCGGATACGGCCAGCCCGCAACCGTCTGCGCGGATCTTACCGACGTTCCCGACAGATCACGCGCCGACCGATACTGCAACATCGCCGGAAAACCGCCAATACAGATCGCAGCGACAATCAACAACGCCGCAATCGCACGCATCGCCAGCGTTTTGCCGCGAGCGTGACGTCGTTGACGCATTTCGTCGGCAACGTCAATCGCCTCTTCGAACGACGGAAAGCGACTTTCCAACGAAAGTCGACCACCCATCGGAGCCTCTTCGGGTGACGGCCAACGACCGTCATGCCATTCCGCCGTTTCCTCCATCTCACGCAACCGTGCCGTCACCCGACAAGCTTTCGCAGCACACGTTCCAGTTCGTCGATGCGCAACGCCTGTTTCGCGATCAATTCGTCGCATTGGTTGATGATGAGTTGCGCTTGGGCGAGCTTCGAAAGCGCATCCTGCGATTCCGTTGCCGACGATTGCGCATCATCGCGCATAAGATCATGATGCCGAATGACGCGCAGGTCGTCGCGGTCCACCCGCTTGCTGTTGCGGCGGTCTCGTTCCTCCTGCTTTTTCCAGCGTGCAATGCACCGCTCAATGCGTTTGTATCCGATGAGTTTCGGGTCGAGACCCGCCTCGCGGAAGATGGCGGCCGGCGATTCGCCCGCATTGTATCTGCACATGACTTCGATGCGGAAACTGTCGGCATACCGGATATGCGACGCGCTCACGCTTTCCACTGCGGGAAGGCTGGCCAAATACGCGCGCTCCTTTGCGGTGAATTTTCCATCAACCATTCTTCCCTCCCCCTATATTGCCTAAACAGCTTGGTTCAGAATCGTATCGGAGCTTTCCCATTGGCACCCTCGTTAAAACCCTCGAATAAAGCCCACCCTTCCCCCAATGAAAAGAAGGAGTTCCATCTTCAAAACAAAACAGTTCCGCCATTTTGCACAGATAGTAACGCTCATAGAATTACCCCCCCCCCCATAAAATTTACAAAAACTTAACCTTGCCCCAGAGTGCCCTTTGGCTCATCATGGGGCATCACGTCCTTGAACACCGTCATGCAGACTCACTAGGCTAGAAACATGACGCAAGAGCTCGTTTCATTGACTATCATCATGGCGGTGGCGGCCGTCAGCCCGATTGTGGCGCAGCTGATTCCAGGAAGGTTCATTCCACAAACTGTGCTGCTGCTCGTCACCGGAGCCGCACTCGGTCCGTACGGACTGGGCGTAATCGAGGTGAACGACGCCGTGAAACTCTTGAGCGAGCTCGGCATGGCGTTCCTATTCCTGCTCGCCGGCTATGAAATCGACCCGAAACGACTCGCCGGACATCAAGGCAAAGTCGGCCTTGTCACATGGATCATCACCTTGGGGCTCGCCGGACTCGTCGTGACCCTGCTTCCATTCTTCGCAAAGCAAGGCATCAACGGCATCGCCACGGTAATAGCACTTACCACCACCGCTCTCGGCACACTCATGCCGATTCTCAAGGAACGCAACCTCGAAGGCACCCCCATCGGCGACGCCATCATCTCGTACGGAACGTGGGGCGAACTCGGCCCAATCCTTGCCATGGCCATCCTGCTATCCACCCGAACCGGCTGGCAGACCATGCTCGTGCTCGGCGCGTTCCTTACCATCTGTCTACTGTGCGCAATGCTACCCACGAAAGCACTGAAAACCGGCCATCGCCTGTACCGTTTCCTTACGGAAAACGCGAACACGTCATCGCAAACGCTCATGCGACTGACCACATTCCTGCTCATCTTCCTTGTCACCATTTCTGCACTGTTCGAACTTGACGCGGTGCTCGGCGCGTTCGCCGCAGGCTTCATCCTGCGTTACATCATCCCCGACGGCAGCAAGTCGCTGGAAATGAAACTGGAAGGCGTCGGCTACGGATTCCTTATTCCTGTGTTTTTCGTGGTGTCAGGAGCCGCGATCAACGTGCGCGCCGTGGCAGGCCGACCCGCGCTGCTCGTCGCGTTCATCGTAATGCTCATGCTGATTCGCGCGGTGCCCGTATATGTTGCGCTATCGCTCGACAAACGCGAGAATCCGCTGTCATCGCATCATCGCGTCACCGTAGCGCTGTATTGCACGACCGCGCTGCCGATCATCGTCGCCGTCACGTCACTGGCGGTGAAGGTCGGCACCATGCAAGGCGACACCGCGTCAACACTGGTCGCAGCCGGCGCGATTACGGTGTTCCTAATGCCGCTGCTTGGCTCGATCACATATCAGGTGGCCGACGTACATCCGGTCACCGCGGTTCGGGAGATTGCACACACACCATCCGATTGGCGGACGATCGTGCACGAACATGCGCAGGTGCGTGCGCTGCTGCACCATCAGGACCGGCTCAAGCGTATGGCGGAAACATTGGACGCACTGGAGAAGATGGGAACGATGGGACATGGCGATGCGGCACATAGCAATGCCGGACATGGCGATGAATATCGAGCCGAACTTGTGAAACGTGCGCGCCGCGAAATCGACCGGCAGTTGAAGGAACTCGGCCTGGACCCGCAGCTCACCACGCAACTGCCACACAACTACCGTTATCCGAAGAACTGAAACGCGAATCCGAGCCTTTCCGGCACTCTAAGTGTCCGATTCTGGAGAAACGGACAACCGTAACGCACTTTTACCCGTCTAGTTGTCCGATTCTGGAGAATCGGACATTCAGACATGCGCCTATTCGACGGATTTGAGCGAACTAATCGGGTCGATACGATCCAACACCGGATTCACGAACAACTGCACGAGCAGCGCGAAAGCCATGGTCGCGCCGGCCGCAATCACATAACTCAACGGCGTGCATTCCACTTCGAAATACAGTGCGGGCATATTCAACGCAGCCGTCAGCAATCCGCCGACGAAACGGCCGAGAGGCAAGCCCAGCACCACGCCCATCATGGTGAGCACCATCATTTCACGGTTCACATAGTGGTGAACCTCTTTGTCGAAGAATCCGAGCACCTTGAGCGTGGCCATCTCGCGTTCACGTTCTGACACGTTGGTGTTGGCGAGCGTGAACAACACCACGAGCGCGAGCCCGCCCGCGAGCGCCACGATCAGCGCGACCACCGCACCCATCAGATCGAATTTGAAGCTTTCCGCCATGTGCGCGCAGCTCACGGCTTTCATGACCGCATCGTCGTCTTCCAGCTTTTCCGCATAGGCGGCCTGGGATTCGCCTGAACCTTTGAGCTTCGCATACATGGCGTTCCACACCAATTGTTGGCCGTTTGACGATGCGCCATTCGAGGTACCGGATTCGCCGTTTTGATTGTCCGATTCTCCAGAATCGGACGCGGAAGATGCGGAAGACGCGCTGGATGCAGCAGTATCGAACAGCTGGCGATAATAGGTTTCGCTCACATACACGTCCGATCCGATCACACTGCGGATCACCGCGCTGACATGCGCTTCGGCCTGCATATCGTCACCGTTGGTCAGCGTTACCATACCGCCCGCTTTGACGCCCATCGCGCTTGCCGCGGACTGCGATACGATCACGCCGTCATCGCCCAGACTTACCGCATCGGCCGCACCATCCACCCAACTGGAGCGCACCGGCTGCAACGTGACCATCTTGCCGAACTCGCTGCGTTCACTGTCGGGCACGGCAACCAGCTGAATGCTTTCGCTCCCCGAATCGCCGGTCAAATCACCCGATTCAACGCGCACGTCCATGCTCGACGTGACGCGACCATCCGAAGCGACTTTCTGCCGCATCGCATCAGCGTCATCATCGTTCGCGACCACCATCAAATCGTACTGATACACGTCCTGATACTGTTTCGCGCCCAATGCGGCAACGGTGTCGTTGATCGCAAGTCCGCACACAATCAGCGCGGTGCAGCCGGCCACGCCGCCGACCGTCATGATCAGACGCGATTTGAAACGGAAAATGTTGCGCGCCGTGACTTTGCCGAGGAAGCTCATGCGATTCCACAACGGCTTGATACGCTCCAGTAGAATGCGCGATCCTGCACGCGGCGCTTTCGGACGCATGAGACTGGCCGGCTTCTGTCGCATTTCCTGCGCGCACGCATACACGGTTGCGGCAAGCACGCCGACCACGAACAGCGCGACTCCGGCCGTTCCATACAGCCAGTCGTATGCCAAGCGTACGTCCGGCATCACATACAAGCCTCGCAATACGACGAGCAGGAACGCCGGAATGCCAAGGAAGCCTGCGATCAGGCCGAATCCACCGCCGATCAGGCAGGCGAACAGCGCGAACAACAGGTATCGTGAGGCGACCGCAAGACGCCCGTAGCCGAGCCCTGTGTATGTGCCGATCAGCCCACGATCCTCTTCGACCATGCGCGCCATGGCGGTCAGACTCATCATCACCGCCACGAGCAAGAACACGATCGGGAATGCGTTGCCCAGCGATTGGATGGATTCCAGATCAGATTTCAGCGAGCTGAATCCGCCGATTTGCGACCGGTCCTGCACATACCAACGCACTTGCGGAATGCTGTCTTCCAGCTCGTTTTGCTTGGATTGCAGTGTCCGTTCGGTGTCTTTTTTCTGCTGGTCCAATTTCGATTGCGCCTGGTCGAGTTGCGCTTTGGCTTCCGCTAATTGCGGGCTTGCGGCAATTACCGTTTCACGCAGTGTTTCACGGGTTGTTTCGTCGAGGGATCCTGCAGCCGCGCCCGCCTGCATATTGACGATTTGGTCGATTTGCTGATTGAGCTGGCTGCGATTGCTGTCGATCTGCTGTTGCGCTGCGGCGAACTGTTTGTCGGTTTGCGCTTTCGCCTCGTCGATTTGTTTGGTTCCAGCGTCGAGTAGTTCCTGATGACGCGCTTTCTGGCGATTGGTTCGCACCGTGCCGTCGATGCGGTCAGCTACTTCGCTGACGGTGTCGTCGTACACGTCACTGAACGAGTCCTTGTCGGCGGCGCCTTTCACGAGAATGGTGACGGCCGTGTACATGCTGCCGGTCACACCGTCGGACGGCGCAAAGAACGTGTAGTCGCTGGTGGCGGAGGAACGGAACGCGTTCGTACCCGAATAGCCGTCTGGATTGGTGAGATCCTGCGGGTCAAGCACCACGCCCACAATAGTCAGTTCGGTGGGGAAGCTCGGTGCCTGATTGTCCGATTCACCAGAATCGGACACGGAAGACGTCGCAGAAGAAGCAGAAGACGCCGAATCCTGCGGCGTCACCGTAATATGGTCGCCCTTTTTATATCCGGAATCCTTGATGAATTTGCGCGTCACCGCAATCTCACCGGACTTCTCCGGCATGCGTCCGCTCTGCAGATACGGCTGGTCAATGCCGTTCGTGCCGATCTCCTGCATGGTCACGGTTTTTTTGCCGTTCAGATCGACGGTCACGGTTTGCGAACGTTCGCCCTGCACTTTCGCAACACCGGAAATCTTACGGAGCTCGGCAATATCGTCATCGGTCAATCCGGCCGTCGACAACACCTGAATGTCGTGCAATCCTTGGGTGTCGAAAAAACGATCCGTCGCAAGAAAAGCGTCTCGGCAACCCGCGTAAATGCCCGTAAGCACGGCGACGCCCAGCAACGAGATCAGTGCGATGGAGATGAATCGCTTCCACGCATGCAACCACATACGCACCATGTCTTTGATGAATGCCATGACGACCTCCAGCCCGTAGCGTTCAAGCAGCACCAACCATCGCTCTCACAACCTTCATTTTATTGAACTATCGAACTATTGAACACTATGAAACCGAATCCACGCGCTACAGCTACAATCGGGGAAGACGCGCCATGCCAAAAACCATAGGCGCGTCACCTACCACTACTGCCGAACGCAACATCGCCAAGATCGCCAAACTTTTGCCGAATTTGCCGAATATTGTCGAGGCACCCAAGAAGAGGAAGCATTCATGAGTGACGCAACCGTTGCGAAGAAACCGCGCGAAACCGACGATGTGCCGGTTCCGCCGACGCTGCGCAAGTCTTTGAAGAATCGTCATATTCAATTGATCGCATTGGGCGGCGCGATCGGCACCGGTCTGTTCTATGGTTCCAGCGAGTCGATTCAGCTGGCGGGCCCGGCCATTCTGCTCGCCTATCTGATCGGCGGTCTGGCGATTTTCCTGATCGTGCGCGCCCTGTCCGAAATGGCGGTCGAGGATCCGAAGGCGGGCGCATTCAGCTATTACGCCACGCAGTACTGGTCGAAGCGCGCCGGCTTTATTTCCGGATGGAATTACTGGTTCAACTACGTGCTCGTGGCCATGGTGGAGTTGGCCGTGGTTGGATCGTTCGTAAATTACTGGTTCCCGAACATTCCGAAGTGGGTGTCGGCGGCGGTGTTCCTGGTGGCCATCGCGGCGCTGAATCTTATGGGCGTGAACAAGTTCGGCGAATTTGAATTCTGGTTCGCCATCATCAAAATCGTGGCCGTGCTTGCCATGATTTTCGGCGGTTTGTATGTGATCATCGCGAATGTGCCGACCGCTTCGGGCATTCGCGCGTCGTTCGCCAACTGGTTTACCGTTGACGGTGGATTCCTGCCGCATGGCCTGATGTCTCACAATGCGGACGGCACGTGGACCGGCCTGCTGATGGCGCTGGTCGTGGTGATGTTCAGCTTCGGCGGCACCGAGCTCATCGGCATCACCGCGGGCGAAACCGAAAATCCGCGCACCACCATCCCGAAGGCCACGAACGGCATTATCTGGCGTATTCTCGTGTTCTACATCTGCGCGCTCGGCGTGATTATGGCCGTGGTGCCGTGGAGCACGATCGACGGCAATTCCAGCCCGTTCGTGCAGATTTTCGACTCGGTGGGCGTGCATGCGGCCGCCGGCATTCTGAATTTCGTGTGCCTGACCGCCGTGATGAGCGTGTACAACTCCGGCCTGTACGCGAACTCGCGCATGCTGTATTCGTTAGCGAAGCAGGGCAATGCGCCCGCGTATCTGGGCCGCCTGAACAAGCGCGGCGTTCCGGTCGGGGGTGTGATCACGTCGGCCATCATCATTGCGATCGCCGTGGTGGTGGTGTTCGTGTGGCCTGATTTCGCGTTCAATTATTTGATGTCGATCGCCACGATCGCCGCTGCGATTAATTGGATCATGATTATGATTACGGAAATTAAGTTCCGTCGCGTTGTCGCCGCCGGCGACGGTCCGAATGATTTAAAGGGATTGAAGGGCCAGGAAGCACTTGACAAACTTGCGTTCAAGCTGCCGTTCGCCAAGGTGACGCCGTATGTGGTGATCGCGTTCATGCTGCTGGTCGTGGTGCTGATGTGCTTCTCCGCAAGCTATCGCATCGCAGTGGTCGCCGGCGTGATTTGGCTGGTCGTGCTGTTCACCGCCTATCAGATCACACAGAAGCGCGCCTGAAGTCGTAAGGCAACAATGCGCCCGTGTCTCAAGCGAGGGGCACGGGCGCTTTTTGATTTCAGATTACGATTTCAGATTTCAGATTTTGATTTCCAATCCGCGATTCTCGGGCTGTTCTGGGGACTCGCGCCGTTCGACCTGTGGTACATGTCAAAGCAGTCCGGCAACACCGTCGCGATCCTGTATGGCGTTACCCTTGCGGTGATTGCCGTGATCGGCTCGCTGCTCGCCTTCATCCTGCCCTTGTCAGGGCGCAGCAAATGCGCAATCGCAATTTTTTAATTCATCATCGCATTAACTCATCATCGCATCTTATTCCGCTGCCGGAGCGGGACCGGTCGAAGCGCGGGCACGCAATTCGTACGGCCCTTCCATCAGATGCCCCACACGCTCGCCGCCGATCAGCTTGAGCAGCAATCCGGCGGCCTGCTTACCGGTATCGACCACGTCACGGCCCATGGCGGTCAGATTCGGATAGGCCGCGGTGCACATGAGGGAATCATCCCACGACATGATGGAGATTTCCTCCGGTACTTTGATGCCTTGCGAAGCTGCCACGCCAAGGCCAGCCAACGCCATCACATCATTGTCGTAGATGATCGCCGTCGGATGCTCAGAGAACGCCAGCAGGCGCTTCGTGGCCTCGCGACCGGTTTCCGGCGTGTAGTCGGTGTGCAGGCAACGATAACGCATGCCCAGCTCGGAAGCGACGTCCGCAAAGGCGGAATCGCGAATATACGAGTGCGCAAGCGATTCGGGACCGCCGACGCGGGCGATCTGACGATGCCCGAGATCATACAGGTATCGCACCGCTCGGCGCACGGCATCGGCGTCGGCGCTTGACAGACTCGGCAGATTGCCGACCACGGAGGCATCGGCAATGGCAAGCACCGGCATCTCCGCATGCTCCTCAAGCAAGGCAACGCAAGGGTCTCCAAGCTCGACCTTGACGAGCAGCATGGCGTCGACGTTGCCAGTAGCAATCCAATCATCGATGATCGAAAGCTTCGTGTCCTCACCCACGGCCATGCGTACCAGCAGAGAATAATCGTATTTTTCCAGCTCGGCGCCAAGACCGGAAATAAGTTCCATCATGTAGGATTCGACGGAAAGCAGCTTCGGGTCGTAACCCAACACTAGACCCACGCGCTGCGTCTTCGCCTTGGCCAGCGCCTGTGCCGCGCCATTCGGCTTCCATCCCAGTTCGTGTGCGACCTTCAACACTTTGTCTCGGGTCACATCGGAAACACCAGACTTGCCGTTGAGCGCATACGAAACGGCGCTACTAGAGACTCCCGAAGCCTTGGCAACGTCAAAAATCGTCACCTTGCTTTTTTGAATAGGCATGTCCGTGTCCTTCTTCTTAACTTAAATCGCAACTTAAACGGTTCATCTACATCGTACAGCAAAAGCGCCGACCAACCTCTTGAAAAGTCAGTGTTCACAACACTTTCGTCTCTTAAGGTTGGCGGCGCTTCAACTTATGTTTTTACTCAACCGAACACGTCAACTGAAATTTCAGCAGTCCTCTATCCACTCTTCTACCGCTTCACTAGAAGGCACATTCGCGGAATCTCACCATTCACGCTTCAGATCGTTGACGGAACGCAGCACGTTGGCGGCTGCGAACGCACCCGGATCGGCAAGCGCTGCGACATCGGCGGTGGCGATGTGCAGCATGACGCTTTCGCCCGGAAGCAGCGAGACCATGCCCTCGGCCACCGAAGCCTTCACGTCGACCTTGTCTGCCATGCAGAACAGGTCGCGCACGTAGCTCTTGGTCGTGACGGTCAGTTCCACGCCATCTTCCACGGCAACGGCCGCGATACGCTTCGCGCTGAGGGCGAGTTTCACGTGAAACATTTCTTGTATTCGCGCAACGGTTGCGGCACGGATGGTCACCCGCGCATTCCGGAAGACGAGCAGATGGCGGCCGAACTCACCGCATACCTGGAATCATTCGGCCCGGACCTCTGGCAATAGCTTATGCGCTCGCAGTGCAGCGCATTTTATTTGATTCGTTTCTGCGATTTTGGTGGCATAAATCACAGAAACGTTGATTTTTCAACGATTCTTTATTTGACTGGTATTTGATTCGTATTTGACTGACGTGCGATCAGCAGGACTTCAATCACAATATAAAGCGTGCGATTGCAGCACACTATAAGCACAGCAATCGCACGCTATTCATTGTTAACTATCGACAATCATTCAACGCGATTATTCAGCGTAATCAGAGTCGGTGTGATCGGTCAGGTCTAGCTTGAATGGGTGAGCAGGCAGCTTATTGTCATTAAACAACGGTGCCGGACCCCAACTACGCCATGCGTAACGCATCATAACCGGTTGCGGCACTTTCGGTGTGGCCAACGTAATCGTGCCGATACTGCGGCTGTTGATCGGAATACCGAATTCCGTGGCGTTGTAATCAACCACATTGACCTTTGCGTTGACCAGATCGTCAATATCGCAATCCACGAAAATCGCGGCGTAGGCCGGATGGAACACACCATCGGCACCGGCAAGCTCGAAACCGGAACGTTCCGGCAGACGTACCAATGAAGGCAGGCTCTTGGCGAACTCGTCACCAAAACTGTCAGGCGTGGTGCCACTGAAATGCAGGCCATGCGCGTACCGGAAGAACAGGCGCACGCGGCCGCCTTCGTCGCAGCGGAAACCAAGTACCGTCGGCCCATACACCGGAACACGACTCATGCCGTAAATCTGGCGGAGCGCGCATTCGCCGAGACGCTCACCCGGCGTACGCTTATCAACCGGATGAATGTTGTTGTATTCGCCGCAATCCATAGTGCAGATGGCGAACACATTGTCGATGGACTGCGCGGCATCCCACTGAGCCTCGCGCAACACCGGCCACAGCATCGGATCGCCGTCGCCCTCGTCGACCTTCTTGTCAATCCACTGCGGCAATTGCACGATCAAGAACGGCAGGCTTTCGCTCCACAGCGCACGCCATTCACCAATCATCATGCCCAGCAACTCACGGTAGGATCCGCAATATGGCTCGTCTTCCTCGCCCTGATACCACAGGAATCCAGCCAAGGAATAGGGCACAATACGCTCCAGCATGGCATGGAACGGGCCAGCCGGACGCCACTGCGAAGTCGGCGTCATCGGCGGCGGCCACGGGCATTCGCCATACTGTTGGGTCAGCGTATCCCACGTCACATCAGGATCGGCTTCACGAGCTGCAGCAATCGACGCATTCCACGTATCAGAACGCGACTGCCATTCGCTATACTCCAAATCGAACTGTTCCTGCGTTTTACCGGCGACCGCCTGCTCGTAGCGAGCAAGATAATCGCGCCCGGATTCACTGGAATTCAGTGCGTCCTCGCTCATCCAACAGCTAATCGACGTACCCCCGATATAACAGTCGATAATGCCGATTGGAAGGTCGGAATCAAGTTCATCACGCAGTTTTCGCGCGAAATAGTACGCTACGGCACTCATCACGCCACTATTTTCGGGCGATGATTCCTGCCAGCTTGCCGCATGTTCGGCGTTGCGATTGATCACACCGGTTTTCGGCACATTGTAGAAGCGCAGTAACGGATCGGCACAGTTATCGAGGGCTTCCTCGGCGTCCTCACTGTTGCGCAATTCAAGTTCCATATTGCTTTGACCGCCGGCCAGCCATACTTCGCCGATAAGCACGTCATAATATTCGATGAAATCGTTGCCTGCGGTGACGCGCAACGTGTAAGGGCCACCTTCGGGCTGTGCCGGCAGCATGACGCGCCACGGTGAAAAACCGTTCTTAATCTCTTTGGAGGCGTACGCATGCGCCTGCACGATCACGGAACCATCGAAATCGCGGATTTCCGCGGAAACCTCAAGTCCGGCGCAATCGGCATCAAGCGCGCCGAACACGGCGATGGGCTTGTTACGCTGCAACACCATATGCGAGGCGAAAATCGCGGCAACGTGCAGAACTCCTGACGTGCTACGGTCTTCGGTAGGTTCAGCCGACGTTGTCATTTCAGAACCAGGTGCGGGACCAGTCGCAGTGACCATGACATCTCTTCCTATAGAAAAACCGTAAGAAACCGTACATATCTATCCTAGAACAATATGCGACAGAACATACAAAAAAGACCGCCACCCGTAAGGGCAGCGGTCTTGTAAAAGACTCAGCGATTAGCCGAATGAGCCACATCAGCCACGGGCGATCTTGCCGGTGAAGGTGGCCATATCAGCGTCGTCATCCTTGCCGTTGTTCCAGGAGAACATGGCGCGCAGCTTCGGACCGACGGTCTCGATGCGGACGTTGCCATACTCTTCCTGCAGAGCCTTGAACTTCGGAGCGCCAGCATCCTGGTCCTCGATGAACTCCTTGGCGAAGGAGCCGTCCTGGATGCGCTGCAGATGGTACTGCATGCGCTCACGTACGTGCTCGTCGATGCAGGTGTTGGTGTAGTCGCCGTACTGGGCGGTGTCGGAGCAGGACCAGCGAGCCTTGTTCAGACCGCCCTCGTTCATGAGGTCGACGAGCATCTTCAACTCGTGGCAGACCTCGAAGTAGGCGATTTCAGGCTGGTAACCGGCATCGGTGAGGACTTCGAATCCCATTTCAACGAGCTTGTTCACGCCGCCCATGAGCACATTCTGCTCGCCGAACAGATCGGTTTCGGTCTCCTCGGTGAAGGTGGTCTTGATGGCGCCTGCACGCAGAGCGCCCAGAGCCTTGGCGTAAGCCAGGGTGATGTCCCAAGCGTCGCCGCGCGGATCCTGCTCCACGGCCACGACGACCGGAACGCCACGGCCGTTGGCGTACTCACGACGAACGATGTGGCCCGGGCCCTTCGGGGCGACCATGAACACCGGATGATCCTCGGACGGCTTGATGTAACCGTAGTGGATGTTGAAGCCGTGAGCGAAAGCAACAGCTGCGCCCGGCTTGATGTTCGGCTCGATGTCATTGGCCCAGATGGTGCGCTGGTACTGATCCGGAGCCAGAATCATGATGATATCGGCCTCAGCAGCAGCTTCCGGAACGGACTTGACTTCCAGACCCTGCTCCTTGGCGTGCTCGACGGACTTAGAGGTAGGACGCAGGCCAACGACGACATCCACACCGGAATCGCGCAGGTTCAACGCATGAGCGTGACCCTGGGAACCGTAACCGATGATGGCAACCTTCTTACCTTCGAGGACCGAGAGATCGCCGTCGTTCTCGTACCAGATTTGTGCAGCCATTGTACTTGGCACTCCTTTTTATGTAGTGGGGTGAACGCCTCCCGGCGCTCGGGTTTCTACCATTCGCAGATGAATTCGCGTGTTTTTGTGCATGGATTTTGTCCTGCAAACTGGGGTCTATCCTACTCCCGTCCCTTCCTAAATAAGCATTGAGTCCACAAAGTGGGCCAACGCCTAGCCGTGCGGCTCCCCCGACAATCAGTACTGCGATCCCGCATACGAAATATCCCAGTCATAAAACAACACAGCAACAAAAAGAAGCCACCGCGGTGAGACGGTGGCTTCCAACACGTTTCGCGCATATTGCGCTGCTACGTTATCCAGTGGCCCTTAACATGCAGCCGCTACAGCGAAATCACTGAACCTGGGTACGAGCGATCTTGCCGTTGAAGGACTCGGCCATATCGGCATCGGCGTCCGTCTGGTTGTTCCAAGAGAACATGGCGCGCAGCTTCGGACCAACGGTCTCCAGGTGCGGGTGGCTGTACTCTTCCTGCAGCTCCTTGAACTTCGGAGCGCCAGCGGCCTGATCATCCATGAACTCCTTGGCGAAGGAGCCGTCCTGAATGCGCTTGAGCTGGTACTGCATGCGCTTCTTGGTCTCTTCAGTGATGACGGTGGAGGTGTAATCGCCGTACTGAGCGGTGTCGGAGCAGCTCCAGCGAGCCTTGTTCAGACCACCCTCGTTGGCCAGATCCACCAGCATCTTCAGCTCGTGGAACACCTCGAAGTAAGCGATCTCAGGCTGGTAGCCAGCCTCGGTCAGCACATCGAAGCCCATATCGCACAGGTGGTTGATGCCACCCATGAGCACGTCCTGCTCTCCGAACAGATCGGTTTCGGTCTCCTCGGTGAAGGTGGTCTTGATGGCGCCTGCACGCAGAGCGCCCAGAGCCTTGGCGTAAGCCAGGGTGATGTCCCAAGCGTCGCCGCGCGGATCCTGCTCCACGGCCACGACGACCGGAACGCCACGGCCGTTGGCGTACTCACGACGAACGATGTGGCCCGGGCCCTTCGGGGCGACCATGAACACCGGATGATCCTCGGACGGCTTGATGTAGCCGTAGTGGATGTTGAAGCCGTGAGCGAAAGCCAGAGCAGCGCCCGGCTTCAGGTTCGGCTCAACGTCCTTCTTGTACACGGCGGCCTGGTACTGGTCAGGCAGCAGGATCATCACAACGTCGGCTTCGGCAACGGCCTCGGCAACAGGCTTGACCTCGAGGCCCTGCTCCTTGGCGTATTCCACGGACTTAGAGGTAGGACGCAGGCCGACGACGACATCCACACCGGAATCGCGCAGGTTCAGCGCGTGGGCGTGACCCTGGGAACCGTAACCGAGGATGGCCACCTTCTTGCCATCGAACACGGACAGATCGGCGTCCTTCTCGTACCAGATAGTTGCTGCCATAATAGGCGCTCCTTTATTTTTCTTTTTATAGCGATTCGGGACTTGCATTCCCGAACAAACTCGCGATATTTAATTCTTGTTTCGGTTGTTCACAGCGGGCGATGGTTCCTAGGAGATTACTCCCCCGGATTGTGTCCGAGGAACCACCCCGCCTCTCCTGCGGAACTGTTTTAGTCCCGCTTTCTTTATGTTGCTTGCTGACGTTCACATAGTGGTTATATTCGCGTCAAACGTTTTTAGTAAGGCTTCCGTCGATGTCATCTTGACACGTCGCTGAATAGCCGGTCAAACGGCACTTGGCGATTGATCACTTGGTGAAATCAACATCCTTAGTCTCCTTGCAGCTCAGCACCGCAACAAGGCAGCACACGGCCATCACGCCGAGGTACAGACCGACGGAGTGCACACCCCAGTGGTGGGACAGCCAAGTGGCGATGGTCGGCACGAATGCCGCGCCGACGATGGCGGCCAGGTTGTAGCCGATGCCGGAGCCGGAATAACGCACGTTGGCGTCGAACAGCTC
>ERZ773224.1012-NODE-1012-length-36709-cov-30.081792_pt1 | contig 36709 bp, 59 predicted proteins | sample MGYA00580526_ERZ773224 | MGnify/ENA primary metagenome ERZ773224 (study PRJEB29015, sample SAMEA2737743) | human gut metagenome | biome: human gut; feature: human-associated habitat; material: faeces | place: China | collected 2012 ... | reverse complement strand
GGTAGCCGCCGGATACCAAACATCAAAAACGCTCGTGTTGCACGGGCGTTTTTCTTAGGTATTTAGGGCTTTTTTGATTGCTTGTGCTCATTTTGTGGTTTCGTTTTGGCAACTTTCTGGCAACCTTTTTTTGAAAGCGTCCATAACTGCGCCCGCGCTCGCGTCCTCTTTTTCCTTTGAAAGGTGTGAATAAATTTCAAGCGTCACCTTTACGTTGGCATGGCCGAGGAATTTCTGCGCGGAAAGCACGTCAACGCCGGCATTATAGAGTATGGAGGCGTAATTGTGCCGGAAGTAGTGCGGCGTGAGGATAGAGGCGCCGTCCTCTCTCGTTTCTATGTCGGGCCCCAACTCTGCCATGCGCTCCATCAGCGAACGCCAAAGCCTATTTGAAGAGGAATTGCGGTAGTATGTTCCATCGGGGGCGGGGAACACGAACGCCTGCGGGAATCCCCGCACGAGCATTTCTGCCAGCTCGTCCGGCAGGGGTATATCCCGTATGCTCTCCTTCGTCTTGGGCGGGGTTATCATGCCCTTCCTTAAATTGACCTGCTGCCGGACGTGTATGACCTTCTTCCTGAAATCTACACATTCCCATTGCAGGCCGAGGGCTTCGCCAAGCCTCATTCCGGTATAGTATAGTAATGCCACCAGCAGGCCGTTTTCCTCCTGCATCAGCTTCTTTGCCGCCGCTTCCTCTGCTTCCGTCAGCGCACGGCGGCTTGACTTTTCTTTCGAAGGCTTGACCAGCCCCACGGTCACGTCCCGCTGGATTATCCCCTCGGAGTATGCTCGCTTAAAGACGGATTCTAACACATGGTGTACATTTTCGATTATGGTTACGCACGTATCGCCCTTGGAGTTAAGCAGCTCCTGCAAATCCATAGTGGATATTGCGGTGAGCCGCTTGTCCCCCAGCACCGGCAATATGTGCTTATTGAGCGCCGTCTTATATCCGCTCTGCGCCGATTCCTTTATATTCGGCTTTTTGTAGACGTTATACCACTGTATGGCGTATGGACCGAAAAGCGTGTCCTTCTGCGCGGTGCGCCCGGTGATGAACTCTTGTTTGACCGCCTCCTTCGCGGCCTCCAGATCCTTCTTTGTGCGCCCGGATACATATTTTATCACGCTGCCGCCGTTCATATCCTTGCCGACGGTTACTTTAGCCCTATACCTCCCGTCGCTTTGCCTTGCCATTTACAAAAACCTCCCGTTGTGCTAAAATCGGAGGCGGAGAAGCATCCACCTCTGATCCCCCTTGCGCTGCGCCGACAGCCGGGGGATTATTTTATTTTGTCAAGCAGAATAGCCTTTTTCTCTTCAAACTCCTCGTTGCTCAGAATACCGCTATCTCGCAAATCGCCGAGTTTACGAATTTGTTCAACAGCATCAATGGAAAGTGCGGACTGCGCACTGGGGCCGTATATTCTGTTGCGCTGCTTATTAGAAATGATTACGGCGCCGTCACCGTCCGTGAAAGTGCCACTGGCTATACTACACAAGTCCGCAAAAGTTCCAAGGCCAAAACAGCCTGCCGTAAGTAACCAAAGAAGAGCTGTGAGCGGCTTATCGACATAGAACCTGTGTATTCCTAAACCGCCTAAAAATATACATAAAAGCAGAGTGGCTAGCCAACTCTTTTCAGACACATCATGGTTGTGACCTTCGACACCATCCACACTTTCGGTCACGTCCATTTTTTCTGGTTCGACATTCACATATTCCTCTTCTGAAGAGGACGAAAAGATCATTGCCCCCTCGCGTCTTGCCCGCTCCGCCTTATTATGCTCTATACATTCCTCACAGTGCCCAAGGTTGTTGAGCGGCAAGAACAACCCCTTTTTCCCACACTGAGAGCACTGATGTATCATACCCATTGACCAAACCCTCCTATTTTAACCTTTTCCATTCTTTTATGCTGATGTATATGAGAAAGCCTGCGAATATCGCGAAAACCAGCATTATACCCCCTGCTATTGTCGATAAATGCTTAGTTTCGGGGCGTATCAGCCCCATGCTCGGATATCTGCTATCTATGATAAATATTCCGCTTAAAACCACCATCAATAACACGGAAACACCTGACAACAGGGGCAATTGAATGTTTTTACGCCGCCCTTCGGCTACCAGATCGTTTATACGCTCCTTGTTAGTGGCGATAAGTTCTTCGTATAAATCCTCTTTACTATATCCTTGCGGAACTCTCACAAAGTCAGAATCTATATCCCGCAGACTTTTGCCAATGGTATTTAATATCCTTATCAGCGTATCTACGCCGGGATTTGATGTTTGCCCGTGAAGCACCTTTTTGACAGTAGCGAGCGACAGCCCGCATTCGTCCGCGATCTCCTGCTGCGTCTTACCGGATTGCCGCACAAGCTCCTGTAATCGCTCAAAGTCCATTATTTTACCCCCCATTTAAACAATTCTTACCCTGAAAGGATACTATTTGTGGCTTTAAAAAACCAAGGGAACGAGATATGCTTAATTCAGACCGGGGCGGCTCCCACGAAGCTTCTCCGCCGTTCTGGCCGAGGCGGAGGTGAGCGGCTCCCGCTCCCTCTGCCGGTTAAAGGCGAATCTGAGGCACGATTTGTGCAACATCGTTGAGCGCAGTCCCGTTTATGGTACTCTCAATAAAATCACCCCTTTTCTTTTATGTGAAAAATGCTATCATTAAAAACGAAACAAATGTTTGGAGGAAGAAACGATGACTGAAAGAGCACTTAAAACACTGGACGGGCTACAAACAGAAGAAATTGCTAACCTTTACTATTATGCCTTGATTTTAAAAACTCTGCGTACCTTGCAACGTCCTCTTGATCTTCAGCCGATAAGGAATCAAAAAGAGCAATAAATTCTACTTTCAAGCGATCTACCTGTCCTTCGCCGTCACTGATGTCATCGAGCTTGCAATCCAAAGCGCGAGCCAAAGCCTTAACAGTCTCTAAGTTTGGGTTAGTAGTAATCCCAGCGCATATCTTTTTAACCGTACTGAGCGGCACACCCGAAGCTTCCGCGAGACCTTCAACTGTCAGCCCGCGGGCTTTTCTTAACTCGTTAATATTGTTTAATTGCGCCATAATCGTTTGCTCCTCTCGTATGCAACCCAATTATATATCATATCAAACAACAACGCAATAATAAAAGTTCCATAAAAGGCACAAGAATACGCAAAATGCAGTTGACAAGTTCAAAGCATGGTACTATAATGCAAATAAAGGTTCCAACGATGGTACGAAAGGAGGCGCTGCGGAATGGGATACAAATTCCTGCGAGGAAAAATAGCAGAGCGCGGAATAAAGAAAAACACCATAGCCCTTGAGCTGGGCATCACCACAAAAGCACTGAAAAACAAAATAGATGGAGTAACACCGTTCAAATGGGAAGAAGCGTGCAAGATACATGACAGATTTTTCCCCGATGTAGACAAGGATACACTGTTCACGACGGACGAACAAACCACATAGGAGGTGAGCGGCATGATGAACCTTGAACAACTGGAAGCAACAGAAAAGAAAGTGGCGGCCATATTAGCGGAATCCGGCGCCACTCTCCCCGAAGTGGAGTGCATCTTAGCACATTGCAAATGTTACCTTACTGCCTCGTATTGCGAGATTCCAGAACATCAGCAATCCGATTAAGAGCCACAGCGATCCTCACTATTGAACAATCATTATATTGAGAATCGTATAGCGGGCATTGCACAACACAAACGTTATGCGAAAACGGACAAAGCATTACCTTCACCTCCTTCCGAGGTGATTATACCACAGAAAGGAAACCGCCATGGATAACTTTGACAAACTCCTGCGTGATATGATAACCGCCGCCGTGGACGAGCGCATAAACAGCGTCGAGGCGCTGGAGGAGCGCATGGTGAAGATGCACGGCGAGTATGTCACCACCAAGCGGGCCGCCGAGATCATCAACGTAGACCCCGGCACCATACGCGCCATGTGCAGGGATGGGCGCCTCATGGCGACCGCCGCCGACGGCCACGCCCCCCTCATACTGGTGCGGAGCATGGCCTCCATGGTAGAGGACAAGACGGCAGAGCAGCCCAGGGTAAAGGCTGCCCGCCGCCATAAATACGACGATTGCAAATACAAAGTGCAGTAGCTCCCTGTGCGAAAGGGGAGAGCAGAGGGCGGCATCTTGGGCCGGTGTCCGATGGGCAGAGTTTACAATCTCCTTTTTGATATACACAGACCACCTGATATGTCCGACAAAACGCTGCTTCTGCTCACCGCCCTCTGCTGTCTCCTTTCGCCGGAGGTGATGCGAATGACCTAACAATCCCACAACAGCACGTTAGCAACTCGACCGGGCGAGTATAAACAGGATTCAAGCCCGGTGCGTCCCGGCGGGCGGGCTTGCCGATAGCCCGCGCCGCCGGAGGGTATCATATCATAGGGAGGACATAAAAAAATGAAATTAGGAGAACTACCATTCGGAAGCAACATCAAAATCCCCGAGCGCCGCGAGGGTGGAACCTACGAGCTGGCTGACTACACCCTCGGCTGTCTCAATAATTTTGGCGTAGGCACCGCAGGGCTTATCCGCAAAGATATTTATAGCTTTTGCCGGTTCGGCGGTAACGCAAAATACGCCGGATCAGACCTGGACGAACGCATGACGAAAATATACAATAGCTACCCCGACGAGCTTAAAGAACTGATTATCCCCAGCGCGATCCCGCTGTATAACGGCAGCGGCGCCGAGGATATAACCCGCAAGGTGTTTGCTCCCACGTTGACCATGGTAGGGTGCGGCGACAATGAAGGAGCGGGCGAGGGCTTAACATGGCCTATATTCACTGGCCGGAATAACCGCAAAAAGACCTTTAACGGCTCGGCTGCTGCCTGGTGGCTTTCCTCACAGTACTCCTCTGTCAACGCGTGGTACGTCCTCACGGACGGCTCCGCCTTCATCAGCAACCCCTCGTACTCGGATGGTGTTGTCCCCGCTTTTGTAATGCCCCAATCGGTACAGATTGACGATGCCCCGGACAATGACGGCAGTTACAGATTGACGGTGCTGCAAAGCTATTGCTCGTAAAAAAGCCATGAAAAGCAAACGCACAAAAGCATGCGAAATACCTCTCAAAGTCAAACGGTGGGTATGGGAGAGGGATCATCATTGCTGCGTCCTGTGCGGCAGGCCCGGCAACCCTGACGCGCATTTCATCCCTCGCTCCCATAATGGCAAGGGAGTGGAGGAAAATGTTGTTACCCTGTGCCCTGAGTGCCACGGGGATTACGACAATTCAGAACGCAGGCCGGAGATCAGAAAGGCCCTCCGGGCGTACCTCATGGCCAAATACCCGGATTGGGACGAGGAAAAGCTGAGATACCGTAAGTGGAGGAGTGATTACATATGCAAGTAAGGGAGCTTTTACCCATAATCGCCCTGCTGAAAACACAGCGGGTACGACTGTACCACTCGCCGGACGGGGCGCTGATCGGAGACTTCAGGAGGGAGGATATTCTTCCCGCCGTCTGCGACAGAACGGTAGCCGCCCTACTCGATGCGTCCCTGCTGTGCATGGACGCCAACAACAACTACATCAATTTATACGTTGCAACGGGAAAGGACAATTGATATGTGGGGAGCATTTTTTAGCTGGGGAGTGCCGATGTTTGTTATCGGTATAATGACAGGCTTTGCTTTCGCGCCCCGCAAAAGGAGATAGACATGGAAGCGTGCATAACCGGACAAACCCTGTGCTGGCGTTGCCGGAGGGCGACCAACGCCCCAGGCATGGGCTGCAGCTGGTCACGCCGCGCCGATCCAGAGCCCGTTGAGGGCTGGGAGGCAAGGGAAACAACGCTAAAGGGCAGCGACTATTACCACGGCAAAAACTACACGACAATTATACAGTCCTACGTCATCCGCGCCTGCCCGCTGTTTTTACCGGACGGGAAAAACGAGCCGCAGCGTATACACAGGAAGTGGATCGTCGAAGTGGACGGCGAGTGGCTGACAACGCAGGAGACGAGGGAGCGGCTGGGCATCGACAGACACGAAATATACAAACTGATCGAGCGCGGCAAGCTCAACGCCAGACAAGTGGAGCAAATGAGCTAAAAACATATCAAAGGGAGGACGAATAAAGTGGAAACAACTGAAAAGACATTCGGCGTTTGCCGCTACTGCGGGCAGCTGCTCAATATCAAGAGCTATCTGGCCCTACACCCAAACATCGACGACCCGGACGAGGACGGGATAGCTACCCTCATATGTGACTGCAAGGAGGCCAGACGCGACCGTGACACTCACGAGGCTGCCCTTCGGGGAGAGAGCGACCGCATTGAGGCCCTGCAAAAAGCAAATGACGTGATCGAAGAGTTGTTTGCCGGCAACCCGCACCAGAAGCGCATTGCCGTGGACGAGCAGACGCGGGAAATATTGCGGCAGCTTGCCGAGCGGGTGTACGGCGGATTTGTGGATAAAGCGGTCATCACCACCACAGACGGGGTAAAGGCCACCGTAAAGAGCACCGGCTCCGCCGCGATCGGCATAGCCATAGAGCGCAGCGAAACGAAAAGGGAGAAAAAGGAGATATAACCCATGGAAAGCCGGGAGATATATGACATGCTCCTGCGCGCCATAGGGGAGCACGTGGACACAAAAGGCCGGGCCGCTGTCAGCATCAACGGCAGGCCCGCCCTGATAGTAACGATAGACCGGGAGACCGGAGAGGTTACCGCCCGCAATGCGATCACCGACACGACCGCCGCCGACGCGGCAATAGACTACCTCAACACCGTTGCCGGGACTAAATACCAAAAAACGTCGAAAAACCGCAGCTATATCAACGCCCGCCTGGCGGAGGGGCACACGCCGGAGGACTGCCGCCGAGTAATAGACAACCGCTGGGCAATGTGGAAGGGGACAAGTATGCAGGAGTATATGCGCCCCTGCACCCTATTCAACTCGGAAAAATTTGAAGGCTACCTGTCGGCGGCGAAAACCAACGTCAAAAAAATCGCTGGGAGTTATTTTATGAACCACGTTCAACGCCAATACTCCGCCGACGAACTGGCAAAAATAGGCGTTGACCTGCTGGGGGACTAAAAGATGCGACACCTGGGCGACATAACAAAAATCAACTGGTTTGAAGTAGAACCGGTGGACTGCGTAACAGGCGGCAGCCCTTGTCAAGACCTTTCCGTAGCGGGGAAGAGGGCAGGACTTGCCGGAAAGCGTTCGGGTTTATACATGGAACAGATACGATGCGTAAAGGAGTTGAGACAGAACGATGTCAATAATGGGCGAACAGGTGCAATGGTCCGACCTCGCTGGATGGTCTGGGAAAATGTCCCAGGAGCTTTCAGCAGCAATGGAGGAAAAGACTTCGCAACCGTCCTTGAAGAAGCGGTCAAAATCGTCGAGCCGCAAGCCCCCTCTATTCCTGTGCCTGTCAAAGGATGGCCTTCAGCAGGATGCCTGTCCGATGTGGTCGGAAAATGGAGCATTGCTTGGCGAGTACACGACGCGCAGTTTTGGGGAGTGCCCCAGCGAAGAAAACGTATCGCGCTTGTCTGCGATTTTGGAGGACACACCGCACCCGAAATATTATTTGAGCGCAAAGGCCTGCGCGGGGATACTGCGGAGGGCGGAACGGCGCGGGAAAGAATTGAAGGAGCCGCTGAAGCAGGTTTTAATCCGACAGTCGCAAGGAGCCTTACCGCAAGAGCGGACGGAAGCCCCTGCGCCGACAGAGGCCCCAACATCGTATGCAGCCTGCGTCAGGGGGGCTGTGACGGAGGAGGAAAAGGCACGTTAGTTCAGACGGAGAAAAGCGGAACGCTGGGAACGGGCAACGATCAGACGATTTTTGCGGCAACGCACGACAAACAGGCGATTTTATATCAGCCCAAAAGCATGATGGAAGAAAACTGGGCAGAAAACGAAACGAAGAACGCATTACGCGCAGGAGAAAGTAAAGTGAGCCATGTGGTGTTGTGCGAGGACGTGAGCCACACGCTAAATATAATGCACGACGCCCAAGCGGTGTTATGCAGCGCCATTGATTGCCGGAATTTCACCGAGGGCGGAGAAATAAACGGAACCCTGCAAGCGAAAGAAAGCGGCGGGCAAAGCCTGAACCTGAATAATACAGTGCGGCAAAACATGGTGGCGCGCCGGTTGACGCCGCTGGAATGTGAGCGATTGCAGGGATACCCCGATGGATGGACTAACATAGGCAAGTGGATAGACGGCAGCGGGAAAAAACATCGATCCAGCGACGACGGCAGATATAAAGCCCTGGGCAACTCAATAGCGTTACCGTTCTGGTTTTGGCTGCTGCGGAGAATATCAGCACAATATGAGCGACCCGCCACGCTTGGTAGCCTGTTTGACGGCATCGGCGGATTCCCACTCTGCTGGGAGCGGTGCAACGGCAAGGGGACGGCACTGTGGGCGAGCGAAATTGAGGAGTTTCCGATGGCGGTAACAAAAAAGAGATTTGGGGAGGGATAAAATGAAAACTATGAAAAAGAAGACACTACCCACCTACACCGTCCTGATCCGCACGCCCGCCGGGACGCAGACCATTATTGAGACCAACGACTTTGCGAAAGCCAGACGGACATATGCCCAGTACAAGGGCTCATGCCGCCTCTGCATCGACGGGCGGGAGCTGAGGATACTTGAGGCGGACGAGCTGATGAACGACCACAGCGACAAAGTAATGGAGCAGATATTTATACCGCGCCGCGCGAAGGAGAAAGAGGACATACACAAATTAAAACCTGCCCGGTAACACGGGCAGGACTTGACCTTTTGCCGGGTGCGGCAATCACCCGGTCCTCCATTGATAGGGTGGCGGCAGGTGCGGCCAACGGGGAAACGCCCGCACCGCAAACCACCGCCCCCGGCAAAGGGCCAAGACATGATTATTAAAAAAAGGAGGCCGCCATGCAGCGGGTACGGCGTGATATATATTCCGGCGTGGTGCTGGAGCGGATTATATACTCCGTGGGCGACAGGACGCAAAAACCCTACCGCCCGCGAAAACCGAGGTTTAAGACGGACGAGGAAAGGGCACGGTTCAATGCCGAGGTAGCCCGCCGGGCCCATACCCGGATCATCAACGAGAACTTTACTCCGGCCTCGCTATACAGCACACTCACCCAGGACGACGAGCACGAGGTACACGATTTTAAGGATTTCCGCCGCCTCTGCGTCAACTTCCGGCGGCGGCTGCTCTACGCCTACCCGGAGGCAAAAATCGTTATCTACATGGGCCGGGGCAAGAGCACCCACCGCATACACGCCCATATGCTGACGGACGGAGTGCCGGAGGAAGCCATACGCAGACAATGGACGCTGGGCAGCGTCAACCGCTGCGAGTACCTTCGGGCCCACGTCCACTATGACGGCATAGACCACGGCCCCGATTATACGGGATTAGCCAATTACCTGTTTAACCACTGGACACCGGAGCAGGGCGGCCATCACTACATGGCGACCCGCAACCTTGCCCCTTGCGGCAGGGAGCAGACAAAACCAATAAAACGCAACTACACGCCGGCCAAACCGCCGCATACACCGAAGGACTATATCCTCGTCGAGAGCGGCGCGACAGAGTTCGGCTTTACCTATTTCAAATATGTCAAAATCCCGCCCAAGCGGCGGTGTTAAGCGGCACAAAGCGCAAGGCTTTTACCGGGGCCTTGTAAATGCGTCGAATTTTACGACGATATCAAAAAGGAGGTAAAAAACAATTGCTGAAAGATTACCACATGAAGATCAACCGGGCGGGTATACCCGTATGGCGGCCTGCCCAACCGGCAACGGGCAGAGAGGACGAGCACCAGACCGCCCTGACCAACTGGGCGCGGATGATGCGGACACAGTATCCGGCACTGACGCTCTACCACCACATACCCAACGGCGGCTTACGCGATAAGCGCACCGCGGCGCGGCTGATAGGGCAGGGGGTACACTCCGGCGTACCCGATGTATTTATCCCTGCTGCCCGGAGCGGCTACCATGGCATATACGTTGAGCTCAAAACTGGCGCCAATAGTCCAACACCAAATCAAAACGAGTTTATGAGCGGCGCCATGGCCGAGGGCTACTATTGCGCGGTCTGCTACGGCTGGCCCTGCGCCGCCGCGGTGATCGAGGATTACCTGCGCATGCCGGCCTCCGGCTGGCGGGACGCAAACAAAGAACTGCCAAAAGAAAGAGAGAGGTAGCGTAATGAAAAAGTACACGCAAGCGGATTTTGACAACTTTGAAGTAGATGAGTATGGTCACAAGATATGCCCAAGTGGGGATTATACAGCAATAAGCATCTTTGGCGAGCGGTGCAGCTTTGGCGAGTGTTGCCGCTTTGGCAAGTGTTGCAGCTTTGGCGAGTGGTGCAGCTTTGGCGAGCGGTGCAGCTTTGGCGAGTGTTGCAGCTTCGAAAATGGAGCTGTAAAAGATGGCCGGTATGTTGCCGTGGATAGAATAGGCAGCGAAAACCGAAAGGCCTATTTCTATGTGGATGATAACGGCAATATGTTTGTCCGCGCCGGGTGTTGGTTTTCGGATATGGCGGCATTTAAGGAGCGGGTTAAAAAAGTACACGCCGGAACAATTCACGAGAAGACATATCTGGCGGCTTGCGATTTGGCGGAACTGATGTTGAAAGGCGGTAACGCGGAATGACACGCGAAGAAGCAGCAAAACTACTTGAAAAACAGTTTGATAAATCATGTGGGGATTACAGATACCAAAATAAAGACAAACTGGATTATGAAGATGCATTATGGCTTGCAATCGCCGCCCTCCGTGAGCAAAGATTTATGCCACCATGCTATCAACCGGACGGTGATGGATGTGCTTATCAAATTTATGGTTCAAACGATGATGAGCCGATTGAGCGTTGCAAGGCTTGCCCGTTGTGCTATTCGGACAAAATGAGACATCATGGACCGAAAACACCATGCGATTTATGTCTATATAATCCACCATCGAGCGGGGACGGGAAACCATGTACAATGTGTCCGGCCAGTTCGCTGCCGGAGCTACCGAAGGAGGAACGATGATGAAAAGGTACTATGCAGTAACAATGCCCAATGGTGACATCTATGGCATACCCGCCCATGTTATAGCGGATAACTACGCAAATTATTATGCCACTAAGGGTGAGGATTACCAGGAGAACTATGACGCAATGTTGTATTGGTTTGACACCAACGACTACGAATTTGCGGATTGGGCAAAAAACAACATGGATTGGGACGATGTAAAGGAACACGCTATTCTTTTTGAATCACAAACAAAATCTTGCGACTTCCAGGATGGATGGGTAAACGGCGATTACGAGTACAAATTTGTGGAGGAACACCATGCAGAATGAAAACAGAACAAGCAATCGAAGCATGGAACAGGAGGACTGAACATGAAGTATACCATTGATTACGGTCTCGGAGAAGCTATCCTGTATACGCCGTATGATGCCAAAGAAAGATTTTATGCCCTTGCTGGCACATGCTTTGGAATCAGGAAGAGCATTATGCACTGCGTAATTCTGAGGGCAGAAGAAATTCCTTGTGAAGATTTTGAACGCCTTGAATTTAACGGAGATGTCTATGTTTGGCGCGAAGACGGTGCAAGAAAAATGGTTGCTCCGCTATGGGCGGCTGATAAAGAATGGGATATGGATTATTGCGAAAAGGTTCGATACAAACCGAAGGAGGAGACTGACAATAGTTAAAGAGTACATAGAGCGTGGGGCGTTGATTGCCCGATATGATGCGGAGCATGTTGGCCCACCGGGCAGAGCGAGGGAATTGATGGCAACTGCGCCTGCCGCCGACGTTGCCCCGGTGGTGCATGGGGAGTGGATTGAGCGGGCGTTGAGACCGACTTGCTCGCTATGCGGATTCAGCGGAAGTCTTATTGATGCACCGATATCGCCTTTTAAGTATTGCCCCAACTGCGGGGCCAAGATGGACAAAACAGGGGGTGAGCGGCATGACTAACCACGAATACCTAAAACAGCAATCTCCCGAATGGCTGGCGGACAAACTCGCCGAGATAATGGACTGCGACTGCTGCCCGGCGGCGTGTGACTTGGCAGAACTGATGTTGAAAGGCGACAATGAGGACTATTTACAGAGTGGCAAAAAAGGAGAATGATTATGGGCGAAGTAAAAAACTACCCACCTTATTTGGATCGCCCAAAGCCCTACAAGGAGAAGACTAACGCCGACCGCATCCGGACGATGAGCGACGAGGACTTGGCAAATTTTTTAACTGGCTTTTCATGGCTCGCGGAAATTGGTGGCAAAGTTTGCTATAAGACAATCGCTGACTGGCTTCAGCAACCAGCGGAGGCAAAACATGGGTGCGATTTTGCAAAGAAAATGGGTTTTTCGAGCTGTGACAAATGCCCAATTGACTGTGATATAAGGCAAATGCCGAAGGAGGAACACCATGCAGAATAAGCTTAAATCGTGTCCGTTCTGTGGGGGTGAAGCAGAGATTGTGCCGCATAAGTTTTTTTCCGAGATATTAAAAGCATGGAAGGTTGATTGTTATGGCGTGGAGTGCAAACGCTGCCACACAAGCGGGTATCAGTTTTGGGGTACAGAAGAACATGCGATAGCAGCATGGAACAGGAGGTACTGACAATGTCTAAAAAATATATAGAGCGAGAAGATGCTAAGGCACGACTTAGAATATTGATCACAGATTGCGTATTAGACGGGGACAATGAGGCGGCAGACTGTTTTAGGGACTGCATAGACCTCCTTGACAGTATTCCTGCCGCCGATGTTGCCCCGGTGCAGTACGGACGGTGGATCGAAGAGGATGGCATGCAGATTTGCTCGGAATGCGGCGAAGAGCATGAATGGGAAGATTACAGAGCGCCGTACTGCGATACCTGCGGAGCAAAGATGAACAAGGAGGACGGAGAATGAGTAAATATATCGCATACATCGACAAAACAGAACTTTTACACGAAATCGAGGAAAACAAACTTATGGTACGAGAACCAGCAACGAAAAGAATTGTAGAGATTATCAAAAACATGACGGTTTTTGCCGATATTACAAAAGCTGCGCCTGTTGGGGCAATGGAACTTGAAGATTTGAGAGCCAAGTATCAGGCGCTCGTTGCTGAAAAAGACAAGAACAGTGGAGACACGGCCGAAACGCATACAACCGGGTATCGCTATGGTCACAGAAACGGGCAAATTGAATTGCTCCAACAGATTCTGAATATTTGCGATAGTACAAGTGAACCGGAGGAATAAAATGAGTAACTACATCAGCCGGGAGGCAGCGAGTGCGGATGAGTGCAAACACAAGATAAAAACACCATTCGCCAGAATTGTCGTGGAAGGAATACCTGAAAAGCCGTATTACAACATCTGGTACTTTAACCCAGCGGACGGAGAATGCCACATTGGGTTTGGCTCATACTGCCTTGATAATGTGTTTAATTGGCTTGCAGAGGAATTCGAGATCACAGAACCCCGCACAGACGTGGAGCCGGTGCGGTATGGGAAATGGATAGGCATTGATAGCTCGTTTTGGAAACCTACGCATAGCAGCGATATTCCTGTTTTTAGAAAAACATACAGATGTTCAGAGTGCAGAAGGAGAACAGCCATAGCAGAAAAATACTGCCCCAACTGCGGGGCGAAAATGGATAAGGAGGAAAAATGAAACGAGTAATAGCAATAGCAATAGCAATATTAACCCTGCTGACCCTCACTCTGTGCGGGTGCAACGAGGCTGAGGCTGGCAATCATAGACTGTGGATACTGGATTGTGGTGCGACGTATGGAATATATGTCGATAACCTCACGGGGATACAATACCTGAGCACACACCAAGGCGGCGTGTGCGTAATGGTAGACGCAGAGGGGAAGCCGCTGATATGGGAGGGAGAAAAATGATAACGATCCACAACAACGAGGAGCCGCTGTACAAACTGGCGAAGGAAATACACGACAACGCTGCATCCCACGGCTGGTGGGACGAGCCTCACAACCTACTGGAGATCGCTGCCCTGTGCCATAGTGAGCTTTCGGAGGCGATAGAGGAATACCGCGCCGGGCGCCCCATGGTATGGGCAAACGAGGACGGCAAGCCCGAGGGCATAGCCACCGAGATGGCGGACTGCCTTATCCGCATACTGGATTGGTTCGGGCATGAGGGACTGGACGTGGACGAGATTATGCGACAAAAGATGGCCTATAATCGTGGGCGACCCTATAAACACGGCAAAAGATGCTAAGCGCAGCCCTAAAGAGGGGTGAGCGGCCCTCGCTGACGGGGGAGGGGGCGGTCAAATCTCTGACGCTGCCCCCTGCGTACCGGGGCGGCCCATCGGAAGAAAAATTTTTCGATTTTTGAGAAGCTTCGAAAATGAACGGCAATGGGGCACCCAAAAACAACAAAACTACAAATAAACGGCGGCGGCAAATTGGTCATCGAAAAGATTTGTAAAATTACATCAAAAACGACTGTTTTTAATCCAAAAAGGAGGCGAAAAATTGAATCCGAAAAAAGCAACGCGGGAAAGGCGAGATGAGCGGGCAGCCGTGCGGCGACTGCTGATGTATTGGGGTAATGCAGAGCGCACGAGGACGGAAAAAGAGCGGTTGTTAATTAGCGTTGACGAGGAGATCGAAGCACAATACGATCTTCACCCGCAGCAGATTACGGGCCTGCCGCACGGTACCGAGCTGCCGGACAGCACTCCGGCCACGGTGATAAAAGCTTCGCGGGAATTAAAAAGACTGCGGAAGAAGAAAAAACGGCTGGAAGACGAATTACAAAATCTCGACCATTGGGTGGGAATGATAGAATTTGAAGTGATGTGCTTGCCGCCGCTGGAATATGGGGCAATAAGACTGCGGTACGTTAAATACGGAGTGGCAAAAGGGGGATATTGGGAGCGGATAGCGCAGCAAATGCACGTCTCGATTGATTGGGCGAAGGCCCTTGAGAGACAGGGGGTAGACAGACTGATAGGCAGAATAGCAGCGTAAAGAGAATACCGTATAAGAGGGCTGATATAGCCCTCTTATATCATTATCCCAAACTTTGCCGCGAGCAGTTCCCGCCGCGCGTGGGGGATCGGTTTGACCCCGGCACACCACGAATGCACTGCGGCCTTGCTTACCTCACAGGCCTCGGCGGCCTGCTCCAACGTCAGGCCACGGGCCTTGAGCTAATCCCGCAAATACTCGCCGGCGCTGAGCACGGGAGCGCACCGGCCCTGCATATAGGCAAGCTCCCACATGCCTTGTTGGTTGAGCGGCAGCGCGTGTTCGTCCTCGCTTATATCCTCTGCGCCTTGCAGCGCGTCCCGTATAGCTCTGTCGACATCGGGTGTGAGTTTGCGGTTAATAATCATATACCGCAAGCCCTCACCCAGCCCACGGATGGGCCACATATTAGCTGTCTGCACCCGGCAGTGCGCCCCGATGATGTCGGGGAGCTGCGCCGCCATTATACCATACGCCCGGCCCAGGGCCTTAACCGTGTTGTCTGTAACGAGATAAATAAAACTCAACACTTTCCCACACTCTTTATGTGCTATAATAATACCATCAAAAGGGCTGCGAAGAGCGGCCCTTTAGCATTTTGAGGGAGATGAGCGGCAATATGGCAAGCCGAGCCCTACATTTTTGCCAGTGCCCTGGATGTAATGCGCTGACCGCCGGACGATACTGCGATGAGCACCGGACGGCGGGCGAACTGCGGCAGCAGGAGCAGATACACGCCCAGGACGAGCGGCGGGGCAGCTCCCGGCAGCGCGGATATGATGCCCGATGGAGCAAATACTCCCGCTGGTATTTGTCGGCCCCGGAACATCAACTCTGCGCCCTGCGGCTGGACGATGGCTGCACTATGGTGGCGCGGTGCGTGGATCACATAGACCCGCCTGACGGGCCGGGCGACCCGCGCTTTTGGGATACCGCCAATCACCAGCCCGCCTGCATACATTGCAACAGCGTCAAAGGACACAAAAAAATCATAGGCAAATACAGAATTTGAGAAAGGAGGAGCCTATGCCGACAGGAAGAAAGCCGAGGCCGCTAAAGCTCGTCGATAACGGCAAAAACCGGCATACCAAAGACACGATGGAAAACCGGGAGAATGGCGAACCTACCGGCTGCTCCGACAAATTAAAACCACCCAAAAGCCTGTCCCCGGAGGCAAAGAAGGAATGGAAAAGGGTAGTAAAGCTCTACCGCCAGCTCGACACCCCGATAATTAACGATCTGGACATATCCGCCCTCGCTGCCTACTGCGAGAGTGTGGCGATATACCAAAAAGCCGAGGCGGAATACCAAAACGGCCCGCTTATATACCGGGCGGCGGACGGCAAGCCAACGGAAAACCCGTATATCACCATCATGCGCCGGGAGGGGCAGAATATCATAAAATACGCCGAGCAACTGTGCCTGTCGCCGGTGGGCCGTGCTCGCATGGGTGTAGCAGCAGCGAAAAAAGCCGCAGAGAGCGACCCCATGGCCGCATATCTGAGCAAGTACGGTGGTTAACTCGAACAAAGCCCTCGAAGTTATCGAGTTTGTACAGGCCCTTAAACATACCGGCGATTTTTACGGCAAACCCTTTGTGCTTTTACCATGGCAGATAGGGGTCATAAACTCCGTATACGGCACCGTGACCGCCGAGGGCGTGCGGCAGTACCGCATGGCATATTTGGAGATCGCCAAGAAAAACGGCAAGACCGAACTTATCGCCGCGCTGAGCCTGTATCACCTGGTCATGGACGCACCGGGCGGCGAGATATACTGCGGCGCCGCAGACAGGAACCAGGCATCAATAGCTTTTAACGCCGCAAAGAGCATGGTGGAGCAAAGCGAAGTATTGTCCAAGATAATCAAAATCAAAGACAGCACGAAGGAAATGCTGAATCTCCGCACACACAGCCGCTTTAAAGTGCTGTCAGCAGAGGCGGCGACCAAACACGGCCTTAACCCCTCCGTGGTCATCATAGATGAACTACACGCCCACCCCAAGCGGGACTTGTGGGACGTGCTGACATTTGGTACGGGTGCTGCACGGAATGAGCAGCTCATATGGTGCATCACCACTGCGGGCGACGACCCCGACCGCAAAAGTGTGGGATGGGAACAGCACGAAATAGCAACAAAGGTGCTGAACGGCGAACTGACAGACCCGGCGTTTTACGCCAAAATCTATACCGTCCCTGAGGACGCGGACATATACGATGAAGCAAATTGGTACTTAGCCAATCCCTCGCTGGGCGTATCCATCAAAATTGAGAATGTGCGCAGCGAGGCGATAAAGGCCCGAAACAGCCCGGCGGCAGAGAAGCTCTTCCGGTGGCTCCGGCTCAATCAATGGATCTCACTTAAACGCACCGGCTGGCTGCCTATCACCCTATGGGATGATACCGAAGGGGGCTGGCATAAATCCGATATGCTGGGGCGGCCCTGCTATGTAGGCATAGACCTGTCCAGCACCACCGACCTGACCGCCGTGGCGGCCCTTTTCCCACCGCCGCCGGAGGAAACGGAGTGGCGCTTTTTTGTGGACGCGTGGATTCCCGAGGAAAACATGCGGGAACGGGAGCACCGGGATCATGTGCCTTTTAGTAAATGGGTGCAGGCGGGACATATGCACGCGACCCCCGGCAACTGTGTGGACTACGCCTATATTGCCAACTATCTGGACAAGCTCATGCTTGACTATGACATCAAATATATTGCGGCGGACGAGTGGCGCATAGATTCCCTGCGCCCCCTCATGCAGCAGGAGGTTGCGGCGCAGAAGATAATCACCATACCCCAGACCATGAGCGGCATGTCCCCAGCAATGAAGGAAATTGAGCGACTCCTACGCGAGGGCGAAATGACCCACGAGAGGAACCCTTGCGGGCGCTGGGCGTTTGGCAATGTAGTAGTAGCCCAGGACGGCAACGAGAACATAAAACCCATGAAAAACCGGAGCATAGAGCGGATAGACCCGATGTGCGCCCTGATAGACGCGATGGCGGCGGCGGTAAAACTGGAACCCAAGCGCAGCGTATACGAGCACCGCGGCCTGAGAATAGTGTGAGGTAAAAAGTGAAGAAAATTAAACTCTTTGGCAAAACCTACGAAATACGGGCGGCGGACGTGAAACCGCTGCCCTCTGTATCCGATGATAGCGCATGGCAGATGTACCTTGCAGGGCAGGGTTACGCCATAAGCGCAGAGGGGGCGCTGCAGGTCGCGGCGGTATTTCGATGCGTTGACCTGATAAGCAAGACCATGGCGGCGCTGCCCCTGCACATGTACAAAAATGCCGGGGAGGGCAAACAAAAGGCACGGGATCATCCCCTGTATAAGCTGTTGTATGTGCTGCCCAACCGCACCACCACGGCGTATGAGCTTATGCAAATGCTTGTGGCAAACATGCTGCTCACTCGCGGCGGGTATCTCCGCATAGTGCGGGACAGATACGGCTTTGTGCGACACCTCAAAAATCTGCCCACCTCCTGCTGCTCGGAAGTGTACACCAACCGGGAAAACGGGGAACAGTATATATACGTCACCTATGACGGCATAACAGAAACGCTCCGGGAGGGCGATTTTGTCTTTATCCCCGGTTTTAGATTTGGCGACCGCACGCCGGAAGACCCAATGACCATAGCCGCAAGCGTGCTGGGACTGAATAACAGCATGACACAATACGCGCAAAGGGGCTTTTCCGGTACTTCCCCCGGCGGCTATATAACCTATCCGGGGCAGCTCTCCGATACGGCATACGAGCGCTTCAAAAAGGACTTCCAGAGCAACTACGGCGGCGTAGAAAACGCCGGGAAATGGATGTTTCTGGAAAACGGCTCCACGGCGCAGCCGTGGGACAGGGACATGTCAAAGACACAGCTCCTTGATAGCCGCAAATGGGCTGTAACCGAGATATGTCGCATTTTCGGCGTACCCCCGCACATGTGCATGGATCTGGAAAAAGCCACTTTTTCAAATATTGAGCAGCAGAGCGCCGAATTCGTCCGGGATTGCATAAATCCTTTATCCGTGCGTATAGAGCAGGCGCTTTTCCGCGACCTTCTGAACGAAGCGGAGCAGGCGAAGTATTATTTTAAGTTTAATACAAACAGTCTGCTACGCGGCGATACCGCCACCCGAACGAGCTATTACAACACAATGCGGCAGAATGGTGTGATGAACGCGGACGATATCCGCGAGCTGGAGGATATGAACCCCATACCCGATGGGCTGGGAAAGATATACTTTATCAACGGCAACATGCTGCCGCTGGAAAACGCAAAACTCAACGCGCCTAAAAGCGCGCAAGCGAAAGGAGCACCCCTAAAAAATGAATAAATTTTGGGAGTTTAAAGCTCTCGGCAACGCCGGCGAGCTTTTTTTGTACGGAGAGATCAGCGATACGTCATGGTGGGGCGACGAAATAACCCCTGCGCAATTTCAAAAAGAATTGGCAGCGCTGGGGGATATATCCACCCTTGATGTGTATATCAACAGCCCCGGCGGGGACATCTTTGCGGGATTTAGCCTGTACAACATCCTCAACCGCCACCCGGCGACAAAAAACGTGCATATAGACGGTCTCGCCGCCTCCGCCGCATCAGTGGTTGCCATGGCGGGCGATACCATCAAAATGCCCGAAAATGCCACGTTGATGATACATAATGCATGGACATACGCCGGCGGTGGGGCGGAGGACTTACGCAGGACCGCCGACGAGCTCGACCGTATCAACGACCAGATAGCGGACATATACGCCGCCCGCACTGGCAAGGAGAAGGACGAGATATCCGCCCTTATGACAGCAGAAACATGGATGAGCGGTGCCGAGGCGCTCGACATGGGATTTGTGGATGAACTGATCGAGAATAAAAAGATCGCGGCTTGTGTAAACAGCGAAAAGTGGTTTGCGCTGTACAAGCACGCGCCGAAGGAACCGCCGGAAAACAGGGAGCCTGACAACGGGGGAGCAATCCAGCCCGCAGCAGATATAAACACCGCACTGCAGGAGCAGCGCAAGAGATTCAGAGCGACTAAACTAAAAATTTTGGAGGTATAAGTAACCGATGAAGAAGCTCTACGAAATGATGCAGGATCGCGCAAATGTCGCAACCCAGATGCGCGAAATAATGAACAAATTTGAAGACGGCGTGATGGACGCGGAATCCACCGAGACCTATAACCGGCTCGAAAAGGAGTTTGACGCGCTCAACGCCAACATAATCCGCGAACAGAAGCAGCTCGAGCGGGAACGCGCCGCCGGTGAAGTGATCGACAAGCTGGGCGACAAGAAGGACGAGCACATTAAAGTATTTGCCCGTGCACTGCAGGGCGATCCCGAGTCCATAACCAGGTACAAAAACACCACCATGACCCTTGGCACAAACGCTACCGCCGGTTATCTGACCGCACCCGTGGAATTTGTCAACCAGCTCATAGCCGGGCTCAAAAATGACATGTTTATGCGCCAGATATGCAACGTTGTGGGCCCCATAGGTCAGGCACAGAGCCTTGGGTATCCCAGCCTGACTACCGATGCGTCTGATGTGGCATGGACAACCGAGGTGGCGGCAGCCCCCGAAGAGGCGACCATCGCCTTCGGCCGCCGCGAATTTAAGCCCCAACGCCTTGCCAAACTGATTAAGATATCCAAGACCCTCATGCGCCACGCGCCCAGCCCTGATCAGACCGTGCTTGACCGCATATTGTACAAGATCGAGGCGGCGCAGGAAAACGCCTTTATGAGCGGAACGGGCACTAACCAGCCTTTGGGTATCTTTACCGCCTCTGACAGCGGCATAGCCACCGGGCGCGACGTTACCGCCGCTTCCGCCACCGCCGTGGCCACCGACGACCTGATAGAGTGCAAATACGGCGTGAAGGGCCAGTATATGCGCGGGGCCTCCTGGGTAATGCACCGCGACCTCTGCAAGATGATCGCAAAACTCAAGGACAGCGACGGCCAGTATATATGGCAGCCCTCCGTGCAGGCAGGACAGCCTGATATGCTGCTGGGCGCTCCCGTGTACATGTCCGAGTACGCGCCTAACGCCGTAGCCGCGGGCAAGTACGTGGCAGTATACGGCGACTTTAAAACCGGCTATTGGGTATGCGACAGCGACGGCCTCTACATACAGGTGCTTAACGAACTGTACGCCGTCAACAACGAGATAGGCTACGTTGTCGAGTACTATGGCGACGGCGCACCCGTAGTAGGCGAGGCGTTCAGCCGCCTGAAGATGAAGGCGAGCTGATGAAAATCAAAATGTTGACCTTGGCAGCCGGGCCGGAGGGAGTAACCCCGCCCGGCTCCATCATTGACATAGACGAGGCAACGGCGCGGCAGCTCATCAGGGGCTGTTACGCCATAGCCATGGAGGCCGACAATGGTAATAACAAGACAACCCCCAGCAGTGGAACCGCTAAGCCTCGAAGAGGTAAAACTGCATCTGCGGAATAACCCCGGCGATACCAGCGAGGACAAGGATATAATAGCTCCTCTCATAAGCGCGGCCCGCGAGTATTGCGAAAACTATTGCGGGAAGTCATTTGCGGAGCAGTCCATAACCGCTTACCCGGAGGTGAGCGGCACTGTGACACTCCCGCGTGGCCCTGTGATGAGCGTGGACAACGTTACGGTAAACGGCGAAGCGGCGGAGTATACCGCAGACGTGCGCCGCGGCACCGTGACGTTAAACAAGCCCGGCGCGGTAATCACCTATACCGCAGGATGTGAGGAGATACCCTATCTTGTGCGGCAGGCAATGCTGCTGCTTATAGGCCATTGGTACACCAACCGGGAGGCTGTGATACAGGGTTCTACGGCCGAGATAGACATAGCGGTTCGGGCGATGCTCAACCAATATAAGGGATGGTGGTTTTGATGAGGGCTTTTACGGGAGAAATGCGCACGAAAATCACCATAAAATCGCCGGAATACAGCATCAAAGCCGGATTCAGCGCGGAAGACTTTAAAAATGTTTTCCCCGGCCCCGTGTGGTGCAAGTGGGTGAATGTCCACGGTGCGGAGGTGTATCAGGCAGAAGAACTGCACTTGCGGCAGCCCGTGACCATAACCATGCGCTACTCGCCCCTCGTAACCGTAAAATGCCGCATATGGCATGAACGGGATCCGGAGCCTTACGAGATCATCAGCATAGACAACATAGGCGACCGCCGGGAATTTTTGGAGATTAAGGCTCAGAGGGTGGTGACGGCATGACCATAGCGGAGATACTCAAGGACAAATACACCGTCTGCCACCCGCCCTATATGGGCAACGAACGCACCTATGTCACATACCAATGCATGGGACAGATCGGGACGCTATACGCAGACGGCGTAGAAAAAGAAACTGGAGTGATGTATGCCGTAGATTACTACACTGATAATCCTCCGTTTGAAACTGCTGTTGATGATATAAAAAACAAACTCGCTGCGGCGGGCTGGAATTGCTCCGTTGACACGGAAATATATGAGACGGATACAGAATTATACCATATCGCCATGACGGCGGTAGGCGTGGGCGGCATATATGGCTAAATTTGAAATAGAAGGGCTCGACGAAGTTAGCCTTGCACTCAGAAGCGTAATAGATGGCGTAGAGGATTTCAACGTAGAACTGGCCCAAGAGGCCGCAGACATCACGAAGGAAGAAATTGAAAAAAACATCGAAAGGCACAACCATATTCGCACCGGCACGCTCCGGCGGTCTATAAAAACATTCAAAAAGAAAAAACGCGATGGCAGCCCGTATATAGAGGTGACCGCAACGGGCAGTAATCCAGGCCCGCCTGGCAGCAAACGAAAAAAATATGCCGGAAACGCATATATAGCATTCGTACTCAATTACGGGCGCTCGAACCTTGTGGGTAGCCGGTTTTGGACTGAAGCGGAACAAAAAGCGATTGAGATATTCCAGCCTCGGCTGGAACTAAAAATTCTAAACTTTTTAAAAGAGAAAGGACTGAAATAAATGCCTGCGATAGACCTGAGAGGTATAAAAATTGGCGAATACAAAAATAACGACGGAACGGTAACCTATGAAACACCAATATCCATGGGTGAGGCCATGACGGCGCAGCTTGAACTCACTTTTGCAGAGGGACGCCTGTACTCAGAAAGCAGGCTCGCAGAATACATAAAACTCGCAACCGGCGGTACCGTCAGCATAGGCGTAAAATATATACCTGACGCAGCACAGAAACTGATGTACGGAGCGAGCGAAAAAACACGCACGCTGAACGGGAGCAATAACGCAAAGAGCCTGCTTAGTACCACTAAGGATATTGCCAAATACGTAGGCATGGGCTTTTATGCTCCGGACATGATAGACGGCGTTAATAAGTTCACCGCCGTATTTGTCTACAAGGTGCTTTTCGGCCCCCCAAGCAGAGCGTTTAAAACGAAGGACAACACCATCACATTCCAGACGCCTACTACGACCGGCGAATTCCTCGGCGATGATAGCGAGAACAACAACCTGTTCGAAATGGCCACGCTTGACAGCGAAGCAGATGCAAAATCGTGGATTAGCCTTTGCTTTGGCGCGACCATCTAAAGGGGGATCGAATGGACATTAGGCTGAAAACTGCGCCGTATACGTTTGACGGCATGGAAATGACCCTCTGCTGCAACATGAACGTGTTGGCGGATGTACAGGAGTATTTTGACGGCAGCTTCGGGCGCGCGCTGGAAAAACGGCGAACCCTTCAGGCCAATATAGTATTTCTGACCGCCATGATCAATGATTATCTCGACAGCATCGGATCAACTAAACGTTATGAAGTGAGGGAGGTGGGCCGCAAACTGCCCACCTTGCCCGCCGCGACGCGGGAACTGAGCGATATAATAACCTGTCTGGTGAGTTCCGCGCTGATACAAAAAGAGAGAAGCGAGGACGAGGGAAAAAACTTGAATGCCACGCAGAACCCCAGCCTATAGATTTTGCGTGGTATTTGACTATATGGGTAGTGTATTTGCATCAAAACGAAAGGGATTTCTGGAAATCGGCGACGCCGCGCAAGGTGATAGCCATAGCAAAAAAAAATAGCGAAATCAAAAACGGACCGGCGAAAAAAGACGAACCTTTTAGCCTGTCCGCTTATTTTTTGGGAGGTGCGCAGTAATGCCGACCATTAGTACTAAATGGGAAAGTGCAGGCGACAAGGAGTACAAGGACGCGCTCAAAGAAATAGAACGCGGCTTGAGCCAGACACGGGCGGAGGCTAAAAAACTGGCAGCGCAATACGAGGACGATGAGGACAGCGTTGAGGCACTTGCAGCCACTAACGAAAACCTTGCGGACGCAACCAAGGGCCTTAACGACAAACTCGACCTCCAACGTGCCCGCCTTTCAGACCTCGCCAATGCATACGGCGAGACCGATAGCCGCACACAAGCCATGAGAAAGTCAGTTACGGAAACGGAGGCTGCTCTCATAAAATCCCAGCACGCCCTCGAAAACAACACCGAGGCGCTGGAGGATGCGAAAGACGCAGAGGAGGGAACGGGCCAGACAACGGAGCTGCTCAACGGCTTGTTTGAGGGACTTGGCGATGTAACGGGCATACAACTACCTAAGGGGCTCGGCGAACTCGACGACACTTTGGGCGACGTTGATTTGACAATGCTCGGGGTTGCCGGTACGCTGGGTACAGTGGCGGGGGCGCTTATCAACCTTGGCAAAGAGACCCTTGAATATAACAAAAAATTACAGGAACTGAGTGATATAAGCAACATATCCACCGAACAACTACAAAAATTGGAATATGCGGGCGGCATGGTGGACGTCTCACTGGACACCATAGTGGACACGACAAAGGACCTCGGCAAAAACGTACAGGCCGCAATAGAGGGAGACGAAGAACTCGCGGAAACTTTTCGAAAACTCAAAGTGCCAATCAAAGATGCACACGGCAATATGCGAGATATGGATGAGATATATCAGCGCGTTATATTCTCCCTCGCAGATATGGAGGAGGGCATAGAGCGCAATAATCTTGCAATGAAACTGTTTGGCGAATCCGGCATTAAGCTTAACCCGATCCTTAATGAGGGAAAAGAAGGGATTAAACAATGGTATGAAGCGGCTGAGGAAATGGGCTATGTCATGGATGAGGTATCGCAGAAAAACATGGAAAATATGAGCCGGAAGATAGATACCCTAACCACAAACCTTAAGGGCGGTTTTCGCCAGGCGATAACGAGTCTTATCAGCATTTTGAGCGGCGACGTGACGCTGGGGGACATGAGACAGCGCCTCATATACGAAAACAGCAATTCTGCCTATAAAAGCGGCAGGGCGGGCCGCAACGCCGCTGGCACCGACAACTGGCGCGGCGGCCTGACTTGGGTGGGCGAAAACGGGCCGGAACTGGTCAATCTGCCGCAGGGCAGTCAGGTGCTCAACAATCAGGAGAGCCGCGGCGTGGGCGGCGACACTTTTAATATCAGGATTGATATGTCGCAGATAAGCGACATACAAAAACTCATTGACATGGCGAACAACTACCGACGCAGCGTGCGTATGGGGTACGGAGGGTAATATATGGCGACATTAGCAGACTTACCGCTGGGGGCAACAATACTCATCCCGGTAGGCACCGAAGAAAACAGGCGATGCGAGGTGGCGGATAAAAATAACCTCGTATCTGGAGGCGCGGTGCTGGTATACAAAAATGCATACGAAGAATCGGAGTTTGGAAACTCGACCCTATACCCGGACGGAACACTGGATAACCTTATAAAAAATACGATATTCAACAGTTTCCCGCAAACGCTGCGCGAAAAAATGATGAATGTTACCTTTGCTCTCAAAGGCAGCAATAGCATAACCCGCAAGATGTTCGCCCTGACCTACACCATGGCGGGCTTTGGCAATAACAGCGGAGTTGCGGAGGGCAAAGCTCTCCAATATTACACCAGCAACAACAGGCGCATAAAGAAAAAGGGGGGCGCATCGACCCTCTGGTGGCTTTCTTCGCAGAACTCCTCTGACGGCGCGTGGAGCGTCAACGCGGTCGGCTCCTCCTTCAGCTACCGCCCCTCGGGCTCGGGCGGGGTTGTCCCCGCTTTTGTAATCCCCCAATCAACACAACTGGAAGACGACCAAAACCAATACGGCGACTACTTCATAAAGGGTTTGCTCCCGAACGACGAAATAACCGTAACAACGACAAAACCGAAAAACACATACGCCGGAAGCTGGGACACGATAAATTTTGAGTGGACATACGCAAGCCGTGAGGGGTTAGCACAGAAAAAATACGAACTGCAATATAAGGACGCATCTCACGCTGATTGGACTGCGTTGGCCTCCGCAGAATCGGCAAATACTAATGTAAATATACCTCCAAACACTTTTGCCGCAGGCATCGTAAAATGGCGCGTGCGCTGCACGAACGCAAACAATCAAGTTAGCGCATGGAGCGAAGAAGCGTCATTTACGGCCCAGGGCAAACCGCCGACTCCAACGGTATATGCTACCTCAAGCCCGAGGCCGGAAATAACATGGACCGGCGAGGGGCAGCTTGCCTATCAAATAAAGATCGACAATGCAGTATTGCACACCGCTTACAGCACTGACGGGCGGTATAAGGTTAAAGAATATCTGGCTGATGGCGCGCACATAGCCGCAGTACGGATACAGAACGAATACGGCCTTTGGAGCGATTGGGGAACGGCTGAATTTACCGTTGCCAACACCCCCGGCGCGCCAATAACACTTTTTGCCGCGGGCGGCGAAAAAGCGGCCCTTGCGTGGACGGAAACGGATCACAAAACTTACTATATCTACCGCGATGACATACCAATAGCAAAAACCACGGCACACACATACTCCGACCAAATGGCCATAGGGACACACAAGTATAAGGTGCGCGGCGTTACTGGAGACAGTTACTCCATGTCCAATGAGGTCACGGTCACACTTTCGGTAGACGCGCCGGAGATAGCGGCGCTGGGCGAAATGCAATGGTTGCGGCTGGAATATTCCACTGCGCAGAATAGCCCGCTGGGCGTGTCGGCGTATCAGGATGTAACGTATCAGTTTTACGCCGGGCGGCGGTACCCCGTGGCTGAGACCTCACAGCAAATAACCAAAATATACAGTTTTAACGTTGCTTTTAACGATGCGGCGCAGGCAGCGGCTTTTGAGGGACTGCTGGGCAAGACCGTGATATACAGAGATCAGCACGGCTGCCTGTGTACCGGCCCACTGATGGGCTTCGAGCTGAGCATAGACCAGTTTTTCAGGGCGTTTTCGTGCAGCATACAGCAGACGGACAACAATGAGAGGATTGAGTATGATTGATACGATGAGCGTAGTAACCAGCCGCTTTGAGGTGATACGCAACGGGGCTGTTACAGAGCACAATCTGACGGCGGTGGGAGATGACTATCCCACCGTCACCATGGCTGCCGACGGCGAAATAAAGACCTCCATGTACGGCGTGTTCGAGCATAACGACAATGTGGATTATCTAAACGATGAAATAAGGCCATATTACATCAAGGACGGCATAGAGTATCCTCTCGGCATATACATGGTGGGCACACTGACCACAAAACACACGAAATACGGCAAGAATGAGGACACCATAGAGGCATACGACCGGGCACTGAGGCTCAAACAGACCAAAACCGAGACCCGGTATTATATTGCGGCGGGGACGCCATACATGACCGCAATACAGGGCCTTATCCGGGGCGCCGGAATACCGCGCATACGGATGGACGATTGCGAGGACACTCTTGCCACAGACCGTGAGGATTGGGAAATAGGAACGGAATATCTCACCATCATCAATGCGCTGCTGTCCGAAATAAACTTTTCGGATATTTGGTTTGATTTTGATGGGGTGGCCCGCCTTGAAAGGTACGAGGCCCCGTCCAGCTCCAACATAGACCGGGAGTATCGGGACGACGAATACAGCATCATCACCCCGGAATACACAGAGGAAATGGACATATACGAGGCCCCCAACGTTTTCGTCGTCAACGTATCTAACCCTGACTATGACAACCCCATGACCGCAACGGGCATAAATGACAGCATGATCTCCGCTTTGTCCACGGTACGCAGGGGGCGGCGCATATTGGCGACGCCGGTTGAACTGGATAATATAGCAAGCCAGACGGCGCTGCAAAAATACGCGGATAATCTTGCTGTGAAATCCATGTTTGCAACGCAAAAAATCAAATTTTACACGGCCATAAACCCGGCCCATGGCGTAGGAGATGTTATCGCGCTGTATAACGGGGAGCTGGTAGGCGTATACGAGGAAACCGACTGGAAAATAGAGATACGCCCTGGTGCCCTCATGGAGCATCAGGCAAAAAAGGTGGTGTTCGTGTGATATATCAGGAGCAAGAAGCACTTTTTTTGCAAAAGCGCAGGCCGTCAGCGGCGAAATTTGCCACCGTGGTGGCGGTGTCCGGCGGCAAAGCCACGCTCAAATTTGACGGTGAAACCGCTGCTACACAGAAAGGCTACAAATACAACGCCGCGCTCTCGCTGACGGCGGGCGACCGGGTAAAGGTGAATAAGGTATCCGGCACATACATCATAGAATACAAACTGTAGGAGGGATCCCATGCTTACAGGCATTATACGCGGGCAACGGCTCATGCTGCGCACGCCCATTGTGGTGGCGGACAGTATAAACTATCTGACCGCGAAATTTACATTTGACCCTGACTGGGCAGGCCGTACAATCACGGCCTATTTTGTATGCGGAGATAAAGCCATAACCGCGGAGCTGACGGACGGCGAAATCACCGCGGCGCAAGGCGTGAACCTTACTGCGGGGCGCTGGGAACTGAAGCTCTCCGGCATAAAGGGCGACAGCCGCGTAACGGCTGGCCCGGTGCAGTTTGACGTGCTGCCCTTCGGCGCTACGGATGGCGAACTGCCGGATATATCCCTGACGCAGTACGAACAACTCCTTGCAAAAATCGGCGACATGGACGAGTTGACCACCGCGGACAAGAATACCCTTGTAGCGGCCATAAACGAGGCAGCGCAGAGCGGCGGCGGTTCCGGTGGCGGGGGATTGCCGGCGGGCGGAACACCGGGGCAGGTACTCACTCGGACCGTAAGCGGCTCGGCGTGGCAGGACGGCACCCCCGGCCCCCAAGGCCCCGAAGGCAAGAAAGGCGATAAAGGCGATACGGGAGCCATAGGAGAAACAGGCCCCACTGGCCCCAAAGGTGAACAGGGTATCCAAGGGCCTAAAGGCGACCCCGGAGACAAGGGAGAAACGGGCCCCAAGGGGGATACGGGAGCCACGGGCGAACGAGGCCCCGCAGGAGCGCACTATACGCCCTCTGTGACCGCTGACGGCGATTTATCGTGGAAGTATAATGACGGCGGGCTGGAAAACCCCGCCACAGTCAATATACGGGGACCACAGGGCATACAGGGAGCCAAGGGCGACACTGGCGAAGGATTTGCCGTGTTAGGCTATTACGCTTCCCTCTCGGCATTACAAGCCGGAGTGTCTAATCCCTCCGCTGGCGACGCTTACGGCGTGGGCGCGGGCGAACCGTATGATATATATATCTGGGACGGCGTAAACTCCAAGTGGGTAAACAACGGCCCCTTGCAGGGCGCGAAAGGCGATCAAGGCCCCGCTGGCCCTAAGGGCGACACGGGCGCGAAGGGCGATACTGGCCCGCAAGGCCCCAAGGGCGAAGCCGCCGGATTCGGCACACCGACCGCCACAGCGACTACCCTTGACGCGGGAGTTCCCGCTACTGTGGAGGTGACAGCTTCCGGCGCAGATACCGCAAAGGTATTCGCCTTTACGTTCGGCGTTCCCAAGGGAGCCAAGGGCGATACTGGCGCAAAGGGAGAGCAGGGCGCGACCGGTGAGCAAGGTCCTAAAGGCGACCCCGGCGCAAAGGGGGAACAGGGCGTTAAAGGAGACCCCGGCCCTTACTTTACCCCCTCGGTATCCGCTGAGGGCGTTATATCGTGGAGCAACAACGGCGGGTTGAACAATCCCGCCGAAGCCAATATAAAAGGCCCGCAGGGCGAGCGCGGCCCCGCAGGTGAGCAAGGCCCCGCGGGAGAGCAGGGCATACAGGGCTTGCAGGGCATACAAGGCGAACAAGGCCCCAAGGGCGACCCCGGCACAGCCGCAGGGTTTGGTGCACCTACCGCTACGGCAAACACACTCGCTGCCGGAACCGCCGCCACCGTAAAGGTAACGGCAAGCGGCGCGGACACCGCAAAGGTATTTGATTTTGTATTCGGCATCCCACAGGGCGACCCCGGCGCGAAGGGCGACCCCGGCGCGAAGGGCGACCCCGGCGCGAAGGGCGATACGGGCGAGCAAGGCCCGCAGGGTATCCAAGGCCCCGAGGGCGAACAGGGAGCGAAGGGCGACACCGGCCCGTATTTTACCCCCGCCGTCTCTGCTGAGGGCATACTCTCATGGAGCAATAACGGCGGGCTGGATAACCCCGCAAGCGTCAGCATCAAAGGCCCGCAGGGCGAAACCGGGGCGAAAGGCGATACTGGCGCACAGGGCGAACAAGGCCCCGCAGGCCCCAACGAGATAACCGCCGACACCGCGACCAACATTAACGGCCTGCTCAAGGGCGCGGGTGGCAAAGTGGCACAGGCCGCGGGCGACACGGACTACCTGACCCCGCCTGTTATGGCTTCCTCCCTCCCCGCCAGCGGCGCAGCGCTGACGGCAAACACCATATATAACGTATCCTCTCCTGTGGGTACATACGTGTTTACCCCGCCCGCATCCGGCTGGGCGCACGGTACATTCAGCACGGCGGCCTCGGTTGCGGTGTCGTTTGTGAGCGGGGCGAACTATTTAGGCGCGGCTCCCGCAATAGAGGCAAGCAAGACATACGAATTTGACGTATATAACGGTGTGTGGGCGGTACAGGAGGTCGTAAGCGCATGATACCCTTGCAGTTTGCTTTACGGCGTAGAATGATGGTGGCGAAAAAAGATTTAGTTGCTTTTGAAAATGGTATATGGCAAGGGTACGAGGATTTGACTTATGTCTCGGGCTATGGTGCGATAGCGAATGTTGATGGCAAGATGAGATTTTATAATGAGCGCTCATCTATTGGAAGTGGAATGTATTGTTACGGGGCAAGCACGAATACTTTAGACCTGACACCATATAAAACAGCAAAAATCACTCTTCAGCCAACAACAAGTGCGCAAAGCGCTGTAAATAGCAATATTGTGGGCTTTGGAGTGGACAGAAGCAAAAGATATCTTGACGGAGGCTGTGATGCTTATGTTCGCATTCAGCTAAACGGGCAAATACAAATATTAGAGTGCGATATATCCAGCCTACGTGGCGAGTATTATTTCAAGGGTGAATTTTATGGCTATCGTGGTCAAATTTTGGGTTATCTTATTAAATTAGAATTGTTAGCGTAAAGGAGAAAACAATGCTAAACACAAACTATGCTAAACTGATTGGCGGGTATCCCGAATATTTACGCCTGCCGGTTGAGTTGCAATCGCCGCTTATAATCAACGGTGTGACGCACCCCGCAGGGGCGCACCTCTCCACCAATGACGACGCGGCAATAAAGGAGCTGGGCTATAAGCCCGTGACCCGTTCCCCCATGCCCTCAAAGGAGGGCTTTTATTATACCGAAATGTGGGAGGACAACGGCGAAGCGATAGTCCAAAGCTGGACGGAGCATGAGGCGCAGGCCACCACACAGGACTATATAGACGCGCTTGCGGAGCTGGGGGTGAATGTGAATGACGCGGAGTGAACTTATGGCGCTGGTAGCCGTGCGTAAAGCGGAAATCGAGGCGCACGAGACCGACCTTGTAGAGGTGCTGACGGCGGCGCGGGCGGGGCTTACACCCACCCCTACACAAGGCGCACCGTGGGACGCTGAGACCCGCTATATAGCCGGAGACACAGTTGAGGGCGGCTATGTCGCCCTCAAATACAGCCGTAACAAGCCCCCTGCCGCAAACCTCGGCACATATTGGGCGGTGCAGACCGTGACCTATCCCGCGTGGAGCGACATCGAGGACGGCACGGTGATTGAGGCAGACACCATAGTTACCTACAACGGCAAAACGTGGCAATGCACCGAGCAGCACATCAAGTCCACCGTCTACAAGCCCAAGGCCGGAAGCTCCAAATGGAGCGAATATACGGATTAAGGAGCCGCACGGCTCTTTTTTCATAATCAAAAAACAAAGAAAGGAAAAAATCAAAATGAAGAAACTCACTTGTATCCTCGCGGTAATGCTCATGCTGTGCCTCTGCACCGTAGCCTACGCCGCAGACCCCGTAACCCTGGATATAACCGCGCTGGACTACCAGACCGGCAAGGCGGTATCCAAGACCTACGTCAACAACGAGCTGTTTTTGCTCAAGGTTGACCTGGGCATACCCCGCTTTTACGACCTCACCGACATGGAGCTTATAATCGAACTGGACGGCGTAAAGCTGGACACAAACGACCTAAGGCTGGAGGCTGGCACATATTACCTGAGCGGCATAGTTACCGACCAGCCCGCCGCCCTCCGTATAACCGTCAAGGACAAGGCCTACGACAACGCCACCACCGCCGAAGAACTTTACAACGCCATGCAGAAAAACAGGACTGTAAGCAAGACCTACTATTTTAACGCCGCACAGCCCGCCGAACAGCCCATCGCAAAAAATCCCGTGGTGATCCCCAAGACCGGCGACCTGTCTATCATAGCCTATGCCGTCTCCCTCTCCCTGATAGGCCTCGGCCTCTTTGTGGCGGGTAAACGCAGATGACCTTAATACAACAGTTTTTAGCGTACCTCGGCGAGCACCTCGGGGACGCATACGTTTGGGGCGCGAGGGGGCAGTGCCTTACCGACATGAGCGACCCCGAAAAATGGATACGAAATAAGGAGACATCGAGCACCAACGCGGAGCGGGCCATAAGGTACATGCAAAAGGCCGGGAAATGCCCGCTGTACGCCTTTGACTGCTCCGGCCTTATATGCGGATTTTTAATGTCAAAAGGGCTTTCCGGCAGGGTAAACAGCCGGACAATGTACTCCAAGAGCAAGCGGATACACCGGGACGAGCTTCAGCCCGGCGACCTGGTATTTAGGTATCGCGACAAGAATAAGGACGGCGGCGGGACGTACAAATACATATACCACGTGGGCGTATACGTGGGCGGCGACAAGGTAATTGAATCCAAGGGCCGCGACGATGGCGTTGTGCTCCGTGGCATCAACGCTTCCGGCCCCGCCTACTGGAACGAGTACGGGCGCTGGGACATAATCTCCGGCGCTGCGAAGGAGGACGAACCGGAACAGGAAGTACCCGCCGCGCCCCGGATAATCGAGCTGACCAGCCCTATGATGCGGGGCAATGACATCAAACTGTTGCAGACCGCCCTTAACGCTCTGGGCTATGACGCCGGGGACGCGGACGGCATAGCGGGCAAAAACACCATTGCGGCCATACGGAGGTTTGCGCAGGACTACACCGCCGCCGAACTGCCGGATATATTGCAGGCTACCGTATCCGTGGACGGCAAAATCTATGTAGGCACACTAAAAAAATAAGGAGGAGCACCCATGACCAAAGAATGGATATGGGCAATCGTAACGGGACTGAGCGGCATTTTGCTGGGCTGGCTTGCTCACATAAAGACCGCAAGAAAGGACGCGGTTGATGCGGCTACACACGACACCGCCATTGATACCGCGCTTAAATCGGACGTGGACTACATCAAGCGCGGCGTGGACGATATCAAACTCGATATGCGGGCGCAGGCTACAAAAATCGAGGACATAGACCGCCGCGTGGCCCGTGTGGAGGAAAGCGCGAAAAGCGCCCACCACCGGCTGGACAGGCTTGAAGCACACAACAACTAAAGGAGAAAAACATGAAACTCTCAAATAAGGTATACGACATTCTCAAGGCAATCGCCTTGATCTGGCTGCCCGCCATAGGCACACTGTACTTCGCCCTCGCGGGTATATGGCAGCTCCCCTACCCTGAGGAGATCGTCGGCACCATCACCGCCGTTGACACGTTCCTCGGCGCGGTGCTGGGCATATCCGCAGCCAACTACAACAAACAGTAGCCCCCCGGACGGGATTCCCTTTCAATAGCCCCCGGCAAACGTCGGGGGTAAATCTTGTATAAAGGAGGTGTAGGCTTTTGGAGAAGCGGCCTCTTATTGTATGGACAAGACCCTGCTCAATTCCCGCCCCCGGTCAGAGTGGGAAGCACTCATACGCGAATGGATACATAACGAAAAAGACCGCTGGCTGATAACCCGCCGCCTTTTAGACGGGATACCATACGACGCTTTGACGGGCGAGTACCAGCTTAAATTTGAAATACCCCTTGAATATGATCAGATACGCAGGCGGTGCAAGGCCGCCGAAAAACAACTGAAAACGCACTGTAAATAGCCGATAAATAGCCGATGGGAGCAATCCTGTCGGCTCTTTTTTTATGCCAAAATTCAGGTAGAAGGGAGCGTGAAACAGTGTATCCATACCAACCTTATTTTAACCAGCAAACCCAATATCAGCGAACCGAAGTAGCCAAAGTGAACGGCGAGGGCGGCGCAAAGGCATATCAAATGCCCCCTAATAGCTCCGTTCTTCTGTTGGACGAAACGGCCCCCATAGTGTGGCTTAAAACAACGGACGGGGCGGGGTTCCCCTCTCTCTCACCTTACAGCATAACCCCGTATAAACCCGCTCCGCCTGTCGATGTGAACGGCCTTGAACAGAGAATAGCCAGATTGGAGGAAATGATAAATGCCAAACCCGATACTACAAATGCTAAGCGGAGGAAATCCGAGGAAACTCAACCCACAAATGATAGCGCAGGCTAAACAGATGATGTCCGTTCCCGGACAAGTACAGAAGATAAAGCAGATGATAGGCAACGGCGACCCTAAACAGATGTTTTATGCGGCCTGCAAGCAATACGGGATAGACCCGGAGGATATTCTCTCTGAATTAAGATAGACCATTACCCGAAGCGCGCGCGGGATTGGAATATAAATCGAAAGGAACTTTAGAACTATGGATAATATGCCCTCTCTCGCGGATATAGCCGCGGTAACTGATGGCAAGACTGACGGCTTCAACGGAGGCTTCTGGATATTCGCCCTTATCATACTTTTTGCTATGATGGGCGGCGGCTTTGGCGGCTGGAACCGCCAGGGCGAATTTGGACAGTATGCCACCGCTGCGTCTCAGCAGGAAATTCTCTTCGGTCAGCACTTCGGCCAGATCAATGACCGTCTGACTAACATCGGCAACGGTATATGTGATTCCACCTTCGCGCTGAACAACGCTATCACCACCGAAGGCCGGAACCTGTCCAGCCAGCTCGCAAACTGCTGCTGTGAACAGAGGCTCGGTATAGCCAACCTCTCAGCGCAGATGAACCAGAACACCTGCGACATAACCACCGCTATCCACGCCGAGGCCGAGGCCACCCGCTCCCTGATACAGGCGAACGAAATGCAGGCTCTCAGGGACAAAGTGTCCAGCCTTGAGATGGATAACCGCATGTACGGAGTAGTCCGCTATCCCAACGGTTACACCTACAACGCGGGGAACTCTCCCTTCTGTGGTAATAATTGCGGCTGCTGCTGCTAATTCCGGCTATGCCGTGATATATCGGGGCGGCGTATGCTGCCCCTTGATTTTCGAAAGGAGCATAAAAAATGGCTTGTAAAAATGTATGCAAACTCTGCCCCAACCTTATAATCTCCCAGGCCGTTACCTTCACGGCGGGAACCGGGCTGATAATCAACCTCCCGGTAGGCAACTATAACGATAATCAGAAATACTGCATCGTGGTAGCTCAGTCTATCCCGGCAGCTACCACCATAACCGCGCCCGTGTTTGTCACCATAGGCGCCGGCACGGAACAGTACCCGCTGATAGATAGCTGTTGCGCCCAGGTCACAGCCTGCGCTATACGCACCCGCACCAGGTATGCTACCATCGTCAAAACCAACGCCACTGGTGGCAGCTTTAAACTGCTCAATAAAACTTGCACACCCGCTAACAGCCTTGCAAGCATTAACGGAGGCGCAGAGTAATGAGCTTTAAGGAGATCATACGCCTGATATCCGAAAGGCACACCGATATGACGGAAGTGACCGATGCGCTCTCTGATATGATGCACACGGTAAAGGACCGTCTGCCGGAGGTATACAAAGAAACAATGTATTGCCTCGAAGAGATAGCATATCGGATAACTCCCGAAGAGGCGCGGCAGATAGTCAAGGGTATGCGCCCATACGGTCAAAAATGGGACTATGATACCATCAAGGCGTTTCTGGCGACGAAGGGCATAACGGCGGTATGCAAATACTATCTGTGCATGAATATGTACTACAACGACAGCCACGATACCGCCGAAATGGTAGGCAGGGGAGAAGACCCGGAGTTTTATTTCAGCCTTGCAAAAGATTTCATTAACGATATAGACGGTAAGGATTTCAAGGTTGAAAAATATTTTACTGCGTAACTGGCAACCTTCCGGCAACTTTCTGGCAACCTTTTATTTCAAGTCCTGAAACGAGCGTAAACGGAAAATATAGATAAACAGCCACTTTTTACGGACGAGAAACTGCAAGGAACTGAATAAAAAACGGGTAGCCGCCGGATACCAAACATCAAAAACGCTCGTGTTGCACGGGCGTTTTTCT
>ERZ773224.977-NODE-977-length-37698-cov-8.128151_pt1 | contig 37698 bp, 33 predicted proteins | sample MGYA00580526_ERZ773224 | MGnify/ENA primary metagenome ERZ773224 (study PRJEB29015, sample SAMEA2737743) | human gut metagenome | biome: human gut; feature: human-associated habitat; material: faeces | place: China | collected 2012 ... | reverse complement strand
TTGGATATAAGGCTCATATCGGAGTAGATAAGGACAGCGGACTTGTACATCATCTGAAAGTAACAGGTGCTAATGAACACGATGTAACAGCAACGCCTGATCTTATGCATGGAGAAGAGAAAGAATTATACGGTGACAGTGGATATATCGGTGCAGAAAAGCGAGAAAATGCAGTTGTTAAAAATAAAAACGGTCAAAAAATCAAATACAAGATAAACAGAAAACCATCATCAATGAAAAAGCTTTCCAAAAGCGGACAGTATGCGGCAAAGAAATCAGAGCATAAAAAATCATCGGTCAGAGCAAAGGTCGAACACGTTTTTGCAGTCGTTAAACGGCTGTTCGGGTATCGTAAAACACGATACCGGGGTCTGCGAAAACAGACCGCCAAATTGAATATTATGTTTGCACTCGCAAACCTTTATCTGGCTGACAGAAAATCTCTGACGGCTTGATAAAGTGCGCCTGCAAGCAGATTTACAGAGGCAATATGCCCGTTACAGAGCTTTATGCGTTTAACTTGATTTGTGAGAATTTATTGGCGGCATTGTACGGTGTTGCCTTAGAACTCTGTTTATCCGATAAAAACGCACTGACATCAGAATAGTCATCATGCTTAGCACATTGCTTGTTTTTTTCTTCATCTCTATTGTTATCATTAGACCCGAGAATGTCTGCAATCTCAACCGCATCATTTTTATATGAATTCTTTGCATCATTATCAGCTAATTTATATGCAGACTGATAATCAGGGTCTGAAAATATATTTTCTGACATGGGAAGCCGACATGTGGGAATAAGCTTATGAGAATTTTCATCCTCCTGATATATAACCCCGTATCTGCAAAGGAATCTTCCAAAGTAAGCTTCGGGATCATCCCCGAAATCTGATAATATTTTTCCGTATGATGCCTCCGCATTGGCAAACTCCCCGGCAATTCTAAACTTTACTGCAAGGTTCAGACGGCTGCATATATTACTATCATACCCTGCAATTGAATGTACAGCTCCACAATTCTCACAGGTGCAGAGATCATCATTGACAGCTTCAATGTTTTTTACGCATTTTCTGCAATTTATATTTATCACACTATCATCCTTTCCCAATAATTTATGCCTGAATAAAAAAGCCGCCAAATGCTAATCATACATTTTTATTCTGCGGTAGTATAATATCAACTTTACAACAGCAAAACCAAATACAATTATACTGATATATTGGGATGTAGAAAATGCCCCAAATATCCCTCGGACCTCATCTCCACGAAAAAATTCAAGTATAAAACGATACACAGCATAAATCACAAGATAAAAATATACTATTGTTCCCTTGAAAAATCTTTTCTTCTTCAAATAAATCAATAATAATCCTAAAGTAATATTCAAACAGGCTTCAATAATCTGCGTTGGAAAGCAATGCAAATTCAATTTAGGATAAAAAATGCTCATAAAGCCGTAGTATTCTCTGCCGTAACAACATCCCGCAAATAAACATCCTATTCTTGCAATACCATGTATAATAGGAATTGTGCAAGACAAGGAGTCCATAATAATACTTTTATTCATACCAAAACGCTTTATGAAAATCCTTGCAATTATTAGAGCACCAATTATTCCACCGTAAGCAACAAAACCTACACCATTAAAGCCTATTAATTTGATTTTTTTTATTATAAATAAATTTTTAACGACCTCTATTATATATCCCGTTGCAACACCGAAGCAAACAACGGAGGAAATTTCCCACAAAATCAATTTTGGAAGTGCAGCATATTCGTAATAATGATCCTTTAATAAATGTATCAATATTACAAACCCTAAAAAAAATGCACAGCCTGAGAAAAAAATGTAGGGACGTATTCCAAATATTGTTATATCGTTGATTGTAATCATTTTTACTCCATCAATTTAAAAAGCGTTCATCGATATCTACACTTTTATTTTTGCTGTAAATAATAGCTCCAATTATTGATAAAATCAAATAAAATATCATATTACATATTAACGACATAATTACATAGAACAAACTATTACTACTATCTGTATTATCTGGAACAAATAAATAACCACACCCAGCAACTAATAAATCACAAATATCATATATACCAGAACAACTATCATATATACCAGAACAACTGCTAGTTAAATTGCATGATGCTAAAAAGCAAGCAAAAAAGCATATCCCAAAATATGCGTAAAAAACATAAGCTATTATAACAGGAAACACATCCCAGAAGTCAACCTTAATTCTTTTTTTATCATTTTCTGATGATTTGTTTCTGTAATATTCATAATCTTTGTGCCAACTTGCCATTGTATCATTTATTTTTTTTATTTTGTTTTTAATCTCAGTTTCTCTGTTACATAATGTCTGGTATTCTTGTTTTTTTTCTTTAATCCTATTATTTAGTTTTGTTACATAACGGGTTGCTTCCACTTCACTTTTTACATTGATACCGGGTTTTATGTTCTCCATTATAAACATTATGTTTTGTAACTGTTTTTCATCATCTGTATCATTCAATTCTTTCTTTTCATTTTCAAGTTTTTGGGTTAAATTATAAAATTCCTGATTTAATGCATCAATTTGCTTGCTACAATTATCCTCTTCCCACTGAATTTTTTTCATCGCATAAACTCTGAACTCTCCATAATTCATATCCCTAATATTCTTATCGGGACGCACACTATTTCCTCTGCTAAATGGAATACTCATATTATCACCTACATCATATTATTTCATAAAAATTTCTATCAGTTTTTATCAGCTTATTTACAACGATTTTTTTGTTGAACAGTATTTCCTTTTCATTTTCATAATAATATCTTGACAAAGCATTGACCAATACCGATTCAACAACATTTTCAATCCCTCTGCCACCAAGCTCCTTTTTTTCTTGGCATAATTCCAGTAAAGTGTATTCGGCATCCTGCCCTATAACAAGTGCTATCTTTTTTTCCTCTGACATAAAGCGTACAATTGAATCCATCTTACTTCTGAGGATTTTCAGCATAGTATCATTTGAATCGATAAAATTGTAAACTACAATATTATCACCAATTCTGTTAAGCAATTCAATTCTGCCCAAAGTATTTTCAAAATACTCCTTTACCGACTTCTGAACAGCATTTCTTATGGTTTCGTAAGAATTATTCTCTCCCGAATTAATTAGCGGTACTCTTTTTCCCGTTATCTGGTCAGTTCTATACACACCAAGATTACTTGTAAAAATAATGATAGATTCGCTGAAATAAACGGTTCGACCCTGACCGTCCGTAAGTCTGCCTTCACCTAATATCTGAAGGAATTTATCAAGTATTGTGGGTTCAGCTTTTTCTATTTCATCAAAAAGGAAAATTGAATAAGGCTTTTTCATTACCGCATTGGTAAGTTGGCCTCCCGATTCATAGCCCACATATCCCGGGGGAGCACCCAACAATCTCTGATCGCTGTTCGGCGCATGATATTCCGACATATCAAAGCATACCAGAGCCTCCTCTCTGCCGAATATTTCCTTCGCCAGAATTTTAGCAGTCTGAGTTTTTCCTGTGCCTGTGGGACCCGCAAAAAATAGTACTCCTTTCGGCTTATGATAATTTCCGCTGCTCCGATTTGATAAGCCTGCATATATACGCTTAACAACATCAAGAGTTTGGTTAATTGCTTCATTCTGCCCAATTATACCTTTTTTCAGCGACAACTGAAGCTCCGAGATCTTCTTGTTGTCAAGATTATTCCAAGGATTATCGTTTGTAATACCGTACTTAAAGATCTCAACCGATTTTTTGCATTCCTTAACAGTTATTTTATTTGAACGGCATATTGACGCTATGGAAATAAGGTCGGTAAGCATCAGACCCTCGGTCATAACCGCCAGTTCTGAGATAATGTTTTTGAGTTCCTGCTCCTTATCCCGATAATAGATCATTGATTTATCATATACTTCTTTATCAAACATCAGCGAAAAGCCGCCATTGAATAAAAAATCCATACGCTCGTTTAATGAGGGCTTATCTATCATAATTGACCTTACTGATGGATTATTAAGATAAAACCAGGCAGGCAGATCGTTATTCTTATTTGCAATAATAATGATTATATTATTAAGAATATCTCCGTTAGAGGATTTTGCCGATTTGCTGGACAGACCGGCGTTCATTATCATATGCACAGAATTAACATCATTCTTCTGCTGAGATTCCGGTCCCATAATACACCTTGAAAACATATTCAGTATTATGACCGTTGGTTTTGTGGTTTGTTGCATTGTATCATACATAACGTCACAAGCTGATTTTGCACTGCTGTCGTTAGAAAAAAACGGTATTGAACGCAGGCATTCAGTGTTTACATTACATATGGACGCAAACTCACGCATTGAAGCAACACTTCCGCCAAAACCCATCAGACTGTCATAATTCACAACGATCTCATATCCCAGATCCTTGAAAAGAGTTGTGAGATAATCTGTAAGATTTAATATTTTATTTTCTTCCGGATATCTGAAGCTGTCAAAAATGTTATTATATAATACAAGAATATGTGACGATTTGTAAATTGCACATATTTCCTGATGCCAATCGTAAGTATTCATATTCACTATACCTTCCTGTTAAGATGTGATCTGAGAGAAGCATTGAATTCATTTCTGAAGTCCTGCTTCTGGAAGCCTGCCGTAACAACGCTTCCATTTTCACATATAAAGCTTTCGGTCTGTCTTTCAGATGCTGTACAGACATCCAGACTGGAGTAAGCCTCCCTATATTTTTCACGAAAAAAATAAACTTTCTGATTCTCTGAACCTTTGAGTTTGTTGCCGAAATTTAACTTCTCCTCATATCTTCCGTCTATCAGCACTGCAATATTTTCCAGTATGTAGTTTATATAAGTGTCATTTCGCTGTAATAATTCCTGATAAGTATAGCCGCTGTATATTAGAATATCATCTGTTAGCGTGTTAAGGAAACTTATTAGCTCTGACAATTCCTCAGCCTGATCAAATGGTTCTCCGCCGGTAATGGTAAATCCTTTTTCTTCATTCGGCAAAGATGAGATAAGAGCAATTATATTCTTCACAGGAATATTGCTGTCCTCTTTCTGCTGACGTAGTTCGGGGTTAGCACAATTAAAACAGTTTTTGTCGCAGCCGCTTACCCACAACGCAGCTCTGGCACCCGGTCCAAGAACATGTACCGGATACAATAGCCTCGCAAAATACATAACTCACCCTTATTCCTTTGTCAGAATTATTGAAAATGAATATTTATCACCGATACCCGGAATGCCACCCAAGCAGATCTCATCTCCTATATTAAGGATATACTGTTCATCCTTCGGGAGCTTACTGCCGTTGACAAAGGTTCCGTTGCGAGATATATCGACAATTGAAATGACATCATTCTCATTTTTGAGAATAATATGCTTTTCGCTTACAGCAAAAGCATTTGCGTCACAAAGCATATTGCTCATAAGACCACTCCTACCGATCTCCGAAGTACCATCTGGTATCTCCAGCTTTTTTCCAAGGCAGCTCACAAAATAGTAATGCTCTTTCTTTAGGACTGAAGCTCTCTTTTTGAAGCAAAAGGGACATTCATCCTCGTTCTCATCGAAATATTCTCCGCAGAATTCACAAAAACCTTCCTGCTTCTCCGCAGCCTCATCACTGCTGACAACCGGCAGCCCGGAAATAATATTTCCACATTCACACATCCATAGATCGGGAGTATTTTTCTTTCCGCAGATATTGCATATTCTGTATTCAGTCATACCTTGCTCTTCCCCGGACCATTATCATGCTATCAGCTATGGAAATTCATAGCTTCTTTTGTGTCATATTGCTCCTCAGTTAAATTCTCGTTGGCAGGCATGGAATAATCCGTAATATTTTTATTTTTGCAGTATTTTATGTTGGGTGAACGGTCATTGAGATTTTTGAAGAAAAAGCCTTTCCCCTCAATCTTTCTTATAAATTCCTTAAATTCGTTTACGCACATTTCGGACATAGTCTCATAAATGACTTGTCGTTCATCTTCAGTCACACTATGACCATCCTCTGTTATGCCAACGACCTCATATGTATATTTAGATGTGCCGTTTTCATCGGTACTTGTTATCATATTGATGCCGATATTTTTATTCACCCTCATAAGAGTTGAATGAACACCATTAGCATCGCTTTCTCCCACCACAGAGTAGCCCATTTCATTCAAAGTTTCTACGGATACCTTATATGCCTCCTGATTTATCATTTCATTCATAGCGTTATTCATTATTCTTTTACTTTCACTATGCAGGAAATCAATAAATTCTTCAGAACGCTCAGGGTCAAAATGGAAACAGTCCGGTATCTCTTTTTTGGCAAAGATACACGCTGCAGCATATTCATTCAATGCAGATTCAAAATCTGTTCTTGACTTTTCGGTAATATCCTCAATAAGCTCATTTTCATCTTCAGGTGATATTTCGAGTTTTTTGCTCTGAGCGAAAATCAATACCTGCTTCTGGATATTTTCCTTTATATCGAAATGGCAGATTGTTTTATCATCAGCTTTTGCACATGATAAGGAGTCAAATTCACGCTTAAGCCTTGCAAATTCTTCCAGACTTCTTTTAATGTTGTCAAGAATATTATTCTCATTCTTTTCAAGCTCACGCATTCTATTTGCCATTTGCCGTTCAGCAATAGCATTTATCTCTGCCGGACTTAATTCATATGATTTTGGCCCACTCATATACCTATTTCCCCCCACTTCCCATTTGTTACATCTACCAATGCCTGCAGAACTGGCTGCAAAGCAACTTTAGAACTGCCGTCGTCCGCATAGATGCTGTTTGAAATATATCTTCCATAGAAATGTATCATATTTTCATCTCCGTTCAATACCTCAAGCAGAGTATCGTAAATCTCATCCAAAGATTTACATTCCAGAGAATTAAACGTAAAGCTTCTTACTCCCGAAACCGTATATCCTAAGAGGGCTGTCTGATAAATGATACAATAGAACTCTTTTCTGATACAGTATTCAGGCTTGTTCTGATTGAAGTCGGTACTATTTATAAAAACGTTACCTTGGGTAGCCTGAATATTGTTGATATACTGAACGATACTTTCTACGGCTCCCGAAAACAACTCACGTTTTTCATCGGGCAGATAGCTTTCCAAATATCCGTTTTTCAGCATTGACCACAGCTGTGGCTCACTTTGATTTAAAATAATCCTGGGATTATTTTTATCTATCCTTTCAATATCAGATTTAACACAGATGTCATACAGATCTATAGCATAATTAATAAGCTCAACGCCAAGCTCTTTATAATTTTTCCAGATCTTTCCGGGAACAGCAATAAATTTATCTTTGTTGTATTCCGTTTTGACCTTTATGGCTGCTTCAGTTTTGTTGCTGAAATAAGTGCTTTTATACTTATTTATCAAGAAGGAAAGTATACTATCCTGAAACTTTATCATATCATAGCTGTCATCACTGAACAGACTGTCAATCCCCTCATCTCCTTTGTATATTGCTTCATTGACATAATCGCCGAGATGGATATTGTTATCTGTTTGATTGCGCATCTGACCAGAGTCATCCATCATTTTTTTCAGCTTTGAAGCATAATCCGAATTGTCGTGGTTGTCAATCCAATTGTTAACTTCACTAAAACCCCATCGCTCATAAGGAGCGGGACTAACCAGGTTATATATCAATTCATAGAAATCGAAGTCCATATAATTGTATGGGAGCCAGCTCATAGGATTTTCCTTTAGCTGTTGTTTTTTCGCAATGTCAACGTTTCTAAAGGGATTATATCCCATCACAAGCTCAAATAAGGTTATGCCCAAGGAATAATAATCGGACTCCGGGCTGAACTTGCCTTTTTCGGCTACTTCGGGTGCAGAATAGTCAGGAGAATATCCGGCTGCTTTTTTACCAACTCTGGAACAGATGCCAAAATCAAGCAGCTTGACCGTAGAATCGCTGAAATATATATTATCCGGCTTAACGTCAAGATGAACAATGTTCATCATATGCAGCTCCGAAAGAACGTGATTGATTCCCCTTAGGCAATGCGAAACGAAATATCTTGGATTTAAGGAGTATCTGTCCCTATCATAATATTTCTGTATCTCGTATGCATGACCTTCTTTTTCGCCGTACTCAACGATCTCAGCAATTGATTTATGCCTGAGACTTTTAATGGAAGATAAAACATCCTCTATCTCATCTGTCAACGAGAAATTATAGATCTTCACTATAAAATTTTCATCATGCTTCTGAGCTAAGTAAACCGAAGACTGACTTCCGCATTCTTCGAGAAGTTTAATTATTTCATATCCATTTATTGACTGCGGACAGTATTCTGTATTCACAGCAACTCTATTATCTATTGTTCCGGACATTTTTTATTCTCCTTGTAATAATTCTTTGACAAGCGTCTTGATAGCATTAAATAAACTATCAATATAAAGGATATACTCATTCTCACGGAAATCCTTTCGGGAATTATATTTATCTGCCACTTGTTTCCAGACATTATCTACGCCTACAAATAAACCATATGCATCATTGACCAGTTCGATCTTTAACAATTCATCACTGACATTGTTTACTTCAATTTGATCAACTGCATTACATATCTGATTAATCTTTAATAATCGTTTAATTATGCTGTCCAGCATAGTATTATTGTACCACCGAGAGTAAACGACTTTTTGCAGTATGACATCATCTTCAACGGAATCCCCAGAATAATTGAACTGTGTTTCGACCTTCATTTTGAAGGGCTTGATAACATTTTTGTCCTCATATATTACCAGTGCCCTACCTTCCGTAAACTGTGCCATCTGCTCGATCTGCACATTATCAGCAGACATAACCTTTGAAATAGCTTCTCTTTCATCCTGTGAGATCTGTCTGTGAGCTATTTTAAGTGAAGTATTCTTCAATACCTCCGGAGCAATTGCAGATGGAAGCTGATCTGCAATCACAATTCCTTCTTTATACGCACGCACCTCGGCAAGCATATTTTTTATCATGACAGTCGCAGCCAGCTTTGCACTTGCAAACTCATCATTGCTTTCGGTGGCAACCGGTCCGATAAGATTATGTGCCTCCTCAAAGAATATGACGTGCCGCAACTCATTGCTACCTATCTCGCTTCGCTTAAGATGCAGACGTATAAGCGACAACACCAAGAGCGATATAAAATTTGCCTGCTCAACACTCAAAGCCTCAAGCTCCATAATGATACTGTAGGATGTCCACTTATCCGGAGCTATGCTTGAATAGCCAATATTAAAAACCTCTCCGGGATATCCTGACAAAAATGAGCCTATTCGTGATTCAAGGATACCGTTTATGTTTGCTTTGGATTCTCCCTGATAGGAATATGAGTTCATGGCTTTTTTAAAAGCATCATAAAGGTCAGAAATAGTAGGAAATTGAACATCATCATTTTCTTTGATAACATAATTTCCAAAAAGATTTTTTTTCTCATAAGCTATTTCCAGAGCCTTTTGCAAAATAATAGGCGAAGGCATTGGCCAGGTAAATGCTCCTAAAAAGACGCTGTGGAGAGTTGAAATATATTCCGACACCGAAACTCCTGCCGGAATCTCCAATGGATTGATATGGAACGGGAACAATGTATTGGCATGAAGTGAAAACAGAATAATATTATCGGTTCTGTCCTCTTCATTAAAGCTGCCATACTGTGTTTTTTTTCTGCTTTCATCTATCATGTAAAGTTCACGATATTCTCTTTTTGCAGGTTCAAATACCAAAAACGGCACCTTTTTCCTGTTAAGGGAATGAATAAGATGCTTCATCGTATAGGTTTTTCCGGAGCCGGGAACACCACATATGTATCCGTGCTTGCAGAAATTCTTGACCGGAATATTTACCATAAGTGTATTTGTTTCATAATCTGTATCATCAAAAATATATCCAAGCTCAACAACATTGGAATTTCCATCCAGAAGCAAAGGATCTGTTTCCTTTCTGATGGAGAGCCTTTCATTTCTGTTAAGAAATGGCAACGCAAAAAATGCGGCTAATTCATCTGCAGTATAAAGCGATCTCATGTACCATACCTTCTGAAAGTCAAATATATCATCCTTTCCATATGCTATGGGAGAATCCTTCATATAGTCGTAAGCAAAGCCGGAGCAGCCCTGTTCGGTTGAATCATAATGATCCTTTTCGGTAAGTCCGCTATCAAGAACCTCTGAAGATAGGGTATCAAGTATCATATTGCCATCGTTGCTGAAATCCGACAATACGCATACCGATGCATAAAACTGAAGTTGTGTCCGCATGTTGTCCATATATTTCTCATAATATTTAGCAACGCCTGCTGCCGCAGTATCCCTTTCGCTTTTATAGCTTTGACCTGCATCAATAGATGCTTTAAAAGATGATTGGTCGCTGATATTTTTATATATACCCTTACTGTTTATATCATTTATTATTTTTTCAGAATCTGCAACGCATAATGCATCAATACGCATTATCAATGGATGACCTATCCTGCAGATAAGCTTTAGCGTATTGAAGAATCTTGAATTTCTCTTCATTTTCCATTCGGATATACTGTAATAGCACTGCTTTATATCGAAATTATTCTTTGCATATTTCGGCACGGTATATACCTGCTTTTTATACAAGGCAGTCATATACCTGAAAGTATGATCATGTATATATTCATCTATTGAATCTACATTCTCAATAGAATAGAGTTCAAATATTGCAAAAGAAGATATAATGCGATAAAGCTGCTCCGCCTGAATATTACTTTCCCCACCGCATTCGCATTCAAGGACAATATTCAGCTTATCCCCATTACAAATCCCCGGGTTAAAAATGTAATACAAATGGAAGCTGATATTCATCTCATTTCCTAATCCGTGAAGCTGACGAATAAATATCTGATTCTTTTCAAATACCGCACTGATATTATTTCCGGATGAATACTTTGAAAGAGTAAAATCCGGAAGATATTTTACTCTGTAATAAAAAAATCTATTCATATTTTCCCCTAATAAATAAGCTTACTAATGAAGCAAAAGATGTGACCGCATATAAAGCCTTCACACTCCTCCTAGAATAGCAGCCTGAAGAAATTTGAAAAGCTTTACGGTATATATTACCTTAAATTTTTAATTCGATCAGCTCTAATCATAGCATCAACCATCTGATGTCTGAGCTCCGCAAGTTTCTTTGTCTGATCATCCACTATTTCGACTTTTTCATGAGTATCTGCCTTTACCCCATCAAGATCCATATGGATATTTTTTTCATTCGATTTCATGCTGTCAATCGCACTTTCACCATTCTCCAGATCTGAAAGGTCATGACTCGCCTCGTTTTCATTATCATCTGCATTTTTTTTAAGTTTTTCCAAAGGATCTATGATCTCCGCTGATACATAGCTATCCACCGCTTCCTCTGAATCATTTTCCAGAGATGACTTAATGTAAGAGCAATCCTCCGGAAGCTTAATTGATCTCAGTAATGCTTTTTGCTCAAAAACTTCTTTTTCCGTTTCATCATTCAATTTTTCGAGCCTTTTTGCCTCAGTTTCGCCGCTTTCAATATTTGTTCTTCTGTCTTCGATACCCATAATAAATTCTCCTTTTTACTTTTTAATTAAGTGCTGAATATATATTCTCCAACACTAAAAGACTAAAATAACATTTTGGAACTTCACAATGGTATTATCTGCAATGCCTGCGTTCTTCATTAGTGTATTCCGGATGCAGCGGATGATTCCCCAAGGTTTTGACCTTAGCCCCCGCATCATCTAAATCATCTAAATTTAATGCACCCAGTATTTGATTTATTGTGTCAAAAATCTCTTTTACTTTCTTAGTTTCGGAATGCAGTTCCTTCAATTGCTGCTTCAAATCTTTGCGTGAATTAAAATTTTTAATTTTCTCATCCAATTTCATTGCGTTATCACAGGCTTTAAGGAGATCATTAATGATTTGTTCGCAATTACTTTTATACCCGCAAAGTTGATTATGCAGCTTATTTATCTCTGAAGTAATTTCATTAATCTGATGCTCCACATCACCCAACGCAAAATTTATTCCGTGCAATCTGAGAATAATATCATTCTTATTCTCAATCGCAGGGTTATTCAATTCCCTCTCACAGCTAATTTTATTGTTATAAAGCCGCTGCTTTTCATTTTGCAACTCCGTATATTCAGCCTTTAATTCACCAAGACGGTTAGCAGTTGAATTAACGTCTGCCATTTTAGGTGTTGTCATTTATCCTACCCCCTTTTTAACAATACCTGATTAAGCGCATTTATATATTGATTCACCGGATCACGCATATTATCGGGCTGATAAAGCTTGCCAAAATTATAAGGAACAAAGCAGGATTCTTCTTCATACCCCAACGGTTTCATCTTGGCAATACCATTCAGCATATCTTCCTTTCGTCCCAAAACAAAGCAGTTATCATCCTCATTGTTTGAAAAAGCCAACTTATATTTGAAAGCATCTTCCATAGCCGTTTTTTTCATGAAATCTTCCATGGCTGCTCTTTGGTTTGCCCAAACAATTATATGAATAAATCTTTTGTAATTTTCATTGATCTTGTTTAAACGTCCGTAAAAGTCTTCAAGAGCATTGGTGTTATGTATTCCGTAAAGGAAAATGTAAACATCGGGACAATTTGTCCTATCAGTTGAGATAATTCCTGCATAATCCGCCACAAGCTTGTTGAGCTGTTCCTTGATATTTCCGCAGGTAATATATTTCAGGAATTTTGTATCAGCACCGCATTCGCTCAATGTTTTATCAAGCTTTTTGAATGTGTTAAGTATAATATCATTCTGTTTTAACTCTCCGCAGTTTACAAATATCACTTCGGAATGCTTATACTTGCCGCTTGTGATAAGATGACCGAGAAGGGACAAATATATGCCTGTATTTATACTTTTGGACATATCATCGCCCAAAAGCATGATATTATCGTGAGCCGGATCAGACAATTCAATTTTTGTGATCTCTTCCGAGTTGAAAGCAATAGGCTCTCCGACCTTTATATCATTGTCGAGAACTATTTCTGTCGGATCATCAATAAATTGAGAATAAATATTATTGATACCGTCAAACATATTTTCCTTGACTACCAGAGTATCGCATTTTTTCCCTTCATAATATGTACAAATATTTTTGATTTCTGCATACTCCTGATCATCAAAGTTGTAAAGCGGTACATATATCTCCTTCATCATATTTCGCGAACCGCCTATCATAAAAGCATGTCCGGGAGTATCATCCATCAAGGATTGGACATTATTGGAAGAAGAAACAAGAGCGTTGAGATCTCCCGGCAGACAATTAAAGATAACTTTGCTGAAGCTTTGAAGAGTATCAATTTTAATTTTGCTTTCTCCGGTAATATTATTTAACATTTGTGTTGTAAAAATCATGTGTATTCCGAAACCGCTTGCAGTTGCGACAATTGAATTATATACGGTGGAGAATTCCTTTAGGATAGTTTCATCGCTAAGGACCTCTTGTATCTCATCGACAATAACAACGATTCTTGGCAAATACTCCATTTGATCAGCAAATGGACTGCCGGAGCAATAAAACTTCATATAATCAATATAATTATCAAAGGATTTATTAGAGGGATTATTATTGAAAATATCATCTCTGCGGTTCTGTTCTTTTCTTAACCATAAGAAAAAATTTAAAAATGCATACCCACTCCTGCTGAGGTTTATCATTTTAAAATGCGGAATATCGAATTTTGAGAAGATACGCATCTCTGTTCCGACAGCCTTATAGCTCATTACATACAAATTAACATCCTCGGGTGAATATTTTCTGATAATATTTGTAATAACTTCATGGATAAATCTTGATTTACCCATTCTCGGCAAACCGAGTATGAAATAATTGATATTCTGATTATCCAAAATAAAATTGCATATTTGGTCGTCAATATCTATGGCTATTTTTACGGAAATATTTGAAATCGCCTTTGTATTTTGTCCCAGAGGTTCAAAAACCTTGCTGTCTATAAACGAGAAGCTTCCGAATTTTGTTGCAGATTCATAACATTCTGCAACACGTTCCGAAATAACGCTGTATTCGTCGCAACCGGGATTCATGAAAAGGTCAAGGGCGAAGGTTTCGTTTTCATATTCTGCATAGAAACCCTCTTCATCCGTTCTCACAGTTATACCACAGTATCTGTCCTTGTATATCCGATCAATAAGCTCGCAACTGTCAGAAAGGGAAATGCAGTAATATCCGACATTTTTACCGCCTGAAACAATGTCAGATAGTATTTCTGCCGCATCATCACTAATAACTCCGTTTTCTACGGCAGCCAAAGCAATAATATTCATCAACTTCTTATTAACAAGAGTGCGGTTTGCGTCAACGATACTGTCATAGCGAAAGCCTGCCGTTGCCTGTTCGACCTGAGTTCTCATATCGGAGAAAAGCTCTTCTATCTCGTCGAAATTATTATATATCTTCTGATTGATGAATTTAGCTTCACCAACCTTTACAAAACTTGGGAACGATGCAAATGTGCCGGCAGGAAGGATACCGTCGATCATCGTGAAAATAGTAGATTTCGGACGTATATCAGCAAACAGATGAAACAAAACCGACTGATACGCACTTTTTATCTTATCATAATCGAACTGATCATATATAAAGCTTATCCCTTTAAAATCACTCCAGTCGATGACGAATGGTATCTCAAAAATATAATGGCCGTCAACTTTTTTTAGCTTCAGATTATTTTTTTCGATAAACTCATCAACAACATCAGTAATATTATTAAACTGACTGATTTTCGGATCGTTATAATAATCAAAAGATATATTGCCGAGCACAACATTTTCCGCAAATTCCTCAGGACATCTATAATCGGAATATGATTCGCAAGATTCGATAAAAGAAGTCATTGAAAGATACTTCTTTATTTCATCAGGGCGCAGTTCTTCTTCGAGCAGTTCAAAAAGATTGGTAGCCTCCTCATTATGTAGCTGCTTATTTTCATTGATAATAGCAGATTTCAATTCCAAAGTTTGTTCATCATCTTTTTTATTTTGAAGAATATTAATTCGTTTTTCTATGTCTGATATTTTAGCATTTGCTTCTCTTCTGAGGGCTGCTTCAACAACAGCAAAGCTTTCAGGACTTAACCCTATCTTATCATAGGCAGCTACCATCTTTTCTCTTTTCTCATCAAGCAGACGGCTTACCTTCATTTTACCGATCTGGACAAGCTCATCAATACAATATTCTATATTAGCAGCGATGTCAAAAAGAACTCTGAACTCAATAAAAACCTCTTTTAATTTTTGAGATCTGAAAATCAAAGGAGAATACCCATAATCCAATATCTTATAATAAATATGATTGTACTGATGTCCAAATAAATCCACCAATTTCTCCAAGGTATCGTTTGATTTAAGCATTGGTCTGCCGTAATTTGTTGGAGAAGATATGTTTATTTTCTTGACACAATCTTTTGGGTAATTTTTTCGTAATACTTCAAGAGAAGCAATAATTTCATGAGAAACCAGTCCCTTTGATTCTTTTATTAGATCATGCTCGCTTGGCTCGTTTGCATAGCTTACGATAAGTTCAACAGCAGCCTTGGTTTTTTCGAGAATACGCTGATATTTATCCAAAGAAAGGGACTGGTCTGAGTTCAGTGATTCATACTCTTTTTTGCATTTTTCATAATATGCCTTACGTTCGTTATATGCTCTTTCATTTTCGTTATACTCATTGCGAGTGCGTTCTATTTCGTTCTGAAGGGATACTTCCACACTAACAATATCGGATTCAAGGCTTTCAATTTCATTCAAATGTGCCTTGGCTAAATTTTTCAATTCAGAATTTCTGGAATACATTTCTTCGTTTATCTTTACATGCCTATCATATGAAGCATATAAAAGATTTTTAAACTTGATAACAAGCTCCATGCTGTTCATGCCATGATTACCCCTTTATCAATTGAATTATAATCTGTAATTCAGCAAAATTTTCCACATTCTCCTAAAATTCCACAAATTCCACTTAATTATATTGTATCACAATATAAAGTTTGTCGCAATAACAATAATAAAAAAAATCATATGTGGTTCTAATTTTGTTATATTTTACAAAAATAATTATTACTGACTATTTAACTTGTACATATACTATGGTGCTGTAATATCAACTCTTGACAAATATAGTCTGATGTACTACAATAGAACAAAATTTTCTAATTTGGTAGTATATGATTTTTTCGCTTATAAAAATTTTAAAGCACGTCAGAAAAAAGACCAGCTATAAAAAGTCAATACCATAATCCAAGTTTTTAGGAAAAACAGGCTGATATGGCTGACCTGATTTGAGGACGGAGAAAATGATGTTGACGAGCTTACGGCAGATGTAACCGACACAGACATAATGATGTTTACCCTGGGCTTTCTTACGGTCGTAAAACGCTTTGATAGCAGGATCGTGAAGAATGGCTGCGGTAGCAGCAAGCCAGATGGCACGTCTGAGGTACGGGGAACCACGCTTTGACATTCTGTTCCTTGTACCCAGAAAATTTCCCGACTGGGAGACAGAGGGATCAATACCTGCAAAGGCAGCAAGCTTGTCCGCAGATTCAAAACGCTCAATATCACCGATCTCACTGAGAATAGCGGCACCTAAAGTATCACCGATACCTGTGATCGTTGTGATGAGCGAATCGAGTTCAGTAAGACTTTCTGATATCATTTCATCAAGCTCATCGATCTGATTTTCAAGAAATCTGATCTGCTCCACAAACTGCCTGAGCATAAAAGAAGCACTGTCGGTGCAAAGCAGAGCACCAAAAGAATTTCTTGCGGTTTCCTTGATCTTTTCAGCTTTATCCTGCTTGAAACGTCCTTTGCTTGCGGAGCTTAACATTTCAACAAGCTTGTCGGTCTCAATGGCAAGAATATCTTCGGGCGTGTTGCAGTTTGCAAGCAGTTCCAGAGATGTTGTGCCGAATGTATCGGAAAACAATGTTGGATACTCGGGGAAAATTCTGTCGATAAGCGTAAGTGACTTGCGTTTCAGATCGGAAACCATATCCACAAGGTAAAAACGCTGGCGTGTCAGATCACGCAGAGCAAGCATCTTATCGTCGGATACAGAGGTTTCACAGTATATGCCAATACGGATAACATCGGCAATGATCTCAGAATCCTTGATATCATTCTTGGTCTGACGTATGTAAAGACCCCTGAGAGCGTCGGACTGAACAGGATTGATAACGTGAACAATGCAGCCCAGATCAGCGAGGTGAGTATAAATGTTAAGCCAGTAGTGATCTGTGGCTTCCATTCCGAATTCAAAATGTGAGATGTCCCTGTCGATCTCTTTCAGCTTTGAAATGAAAGAATCGAATCCGACAGAAGTGTTGGGAATCTTAATAGATTTGCCGACAAGAGAACCATCTGTATTCATAACGGAAGCCTGATGAGTGTGCTTGGCAATATCAATCCCAACGATAAACATAAAAGCGCAACCTTTCAAAGTCAGATCAGAAAAGGCGAAATCTCATTCCGTACAGGTCATAACCTCGTTTGAAATACGAAGACACCGAAGCTAACAGTGCGACATCCAGCTAATTCATGAAATCCTGTATGGATAAGGCTCTCACTCTTTTTAACGCAGAGAATACTGCAAGGAGAATTCCGAGAAGCCTTTGTCTGTACGAGAATATTATCTCAAAAACAAAGAGGTTTTTCAAGTAGCACGGCGAATTTTTTCGCCGCAAAATGTTGAAACTCCATTCGCTACGCTCATTACGTTTCAACATTTTGCCACACCCTACCGAGCGTGGCTTTATATCTCTCAACTTTTGTTGGGGATAACTTTATTATACGAGGAGTTATAGTATGGAAAATAATAATATTATAAAAGCTATTGACAGTAATGGGATAGAACATGAAATTGAATCTATTGTAAAGGTCATGCACAATGAAACGGAAAAAAAATATATATTGTATTCGGATCATTCCAAAAACGAAGAGGGTAACTTAAACGTATATGCCTCAATATACGATATCAATGAAGATGGTATTTATGTGCTGAATCCCATTGAAACTGATGAGGAATTTGAATTAATGCGGAGTCTTTTAGATGATCTGCAAAGACAAGTCCACACAGAAAAATAAGCAGCACAAAGCAATTTATAATATGGAAGCAGGGTAAATTGTACTTCCTTCCAATAATTCCACATCTACATATTCATCTCAAATTCCCGAATCTGTTCTGCAATTTTTCCAAGAATCATTTCCCTTGAAGAAAGCTCTTAATCAGAAATAATCAACTGTATAGATTCAACCGGGACAACTACATTATAATCCGACATAAAACTATTATAATACTTCTCCACTTCGTCAGTTGTAGCCGTGCCTTCAATATCAATATCATCAGTACGAACTGTTGCTGAAAGAATATATTCAAGTGTATCATTTTCATAAATGATCGTTGAGCTGTAACGATGTTCTTCTCCGGTATCAAAATCCATAATTGTGATTATATGATATTCCGTAGGTCCTTCTTCATCGTTCTGAGGATGATAATTCAAACTTTTTCCGGACATCATAAACAGCTTTCTGCCGTTATTATCAACGCAGTCATAGCTGATGTCCATTGATGGTACCCCAAAGCCACCTATATATGAGCCATTGAGATCATAAAAGTAACTAAAATTACCCGCAGAGCCTGCACTGTCATAAAGCTGGATTTCAGGTATGCCATCAAAGTTAATATCCATAAGACTTATTGATGAATAATATCCATCGTGAAGCTTATTGCCATCTGTTGACGCCAAAAAATATAGCGTGTCTGCAACTTGTTCTGTAAGGCTTGCATCCTCATTGACTTTTATTGTAACAGGCATAGTTTCGGCAGGCTCAGTTGTGCTGTTCGATGTTTCGGACAGATCAGTTTGAGCAGCTGTTGTTTCAATAATGGTTGTTTGGTTTGTATCAACGGTTGTGTTTTCTGAATCAGCACACGAAGCGAGCAGCAGTACCGATAATATCGGTATAAGTTTTTGTTTATTCATTTCTATCATTCCTTTGTGATTTTTAGCCGTACAGAGATTCTATGATCTTTTCCACTTTCATTCCACGACTTCCTTTGAAGAGCAGAATATCACCCTTACGCATGGTACTGCGGAGATATTCCACAGCTTCTGCCTTTGTCGCGGCATATTTGCAGTTCATACCGATTTTATTGGCACTATCGGCAATAATCCTTGCATGATCGCCTACGCAGACAGCCATATCCACACCGCTTTTTGCCATATATTCGCCCACTTCCAGATGCAGCTGTTCGGACATTGTCCCAAGTTCAAGCATATCACCAAGAACACATATTTTTCTGCCGTCCTCCTCGGGGATCGTATCCACAAGAACGTCAATTGCCGCCATTACGGAATCGGGAGCGGCATTGTAACAATCTACTAGCAGCGTTTGTTCGCCGCGCTTTTCAATATGCTGCCGTAGACCTGTTGGGCAGAGTTCTTTTAGCATATCAGCAGCTGACTGTATTTCACATCCTGCTTCACAGGCTGCAGCAATGGCAAGAAGTGCATCAATGACAAAATGCATTCCTGCCATCGGTAAAGTGCATTTAGCACAGACATTCCCTTTGCATATGATTCCAAACGATGTGGATTCCGCTGTGACGACTATATTCTCGGCTCTGTAATCTGCGTTAGTGTTGGAAATGCCGCAGAGAACAACTCTGTGGCCATTGCTTTTTTCTGACACATTCCTAAGCATATCGTCATCACCGTTTACAATGAGAGGTGCGTCAGGGGAAGCACCATCAAGAATTTCAAGCTTTGCTTTGAGGATACCTTCACAAGAACCAAGATTTCCTATATGAGAATAGCCGATATTTGTAATGATACAAATATCAGGCTTTGATGTGTGTGATAGCCTTGAGATCTCTCCGAAATCAGACATCCCCATTTCAATAACAGCCATGGTTTTGGTGCGGTCAAGCCCATTCAAAAGTGTGAAAGGAAGACCTATTTCGTTATTCTTGTTTTCCAATGTCTTCATGCAGATATGCTTTGAGGACATAGCAAGAAAAACCATTTCTTTAGTTATGGTCTTTCCAACGCTGCCCGTAACACCGGTTACAAGAACATTGAATTTACTCCTGAAAAATGAAGCAAGATCAAGAAGTGCTTTTCTTGTGTCCTTAACAACTATACAGGGTACATCGTTAAGAATTCTGTCTGTAACTGCACAGACAGCACCATACTCTTTTACAGCTGCTTCTGCAAAGTCATTGCCATTGAAATTATCTCCCTTAATACCGATGAAAAGTGCATCTCTTACGATAGAACGGGTATCGGAAGAAATTTCATCGGCATAAACGGTTGTTGCCCCACAGTAGGCTGTTCCGTAAGCTTTTCCATCAACAGCCTTGCATATTTCATCAAGGGTGAGAGTTTCATGTATATATGCGTCTGATTTATCGGTATTATTATTCATTTGAAGCCCTCCAGTGTCTTTTTCTTGATGTGCTGCAAAATAATCAGTTTTCAGAACTCAATTACTGTATCATCATTAATGGTGATAATGTTTTTTCCACCCGATGTTTCTTTTACCTGATCGTATATCTCACTACCATACTTATTGTAATGGCATATATACTAACCTCTATATCAATTTAAACAGCAATTAGAATCAAGGCACTGAAAGTTAAATGAAAACAAAGAATCAAGAGAATCAGAAAAAACGATATGTAAAGAATCGAGAAAATCATGCACATTATCAAAAAATTGCTTGAAAGAATCATAGTATTTATTGGCAAGGATTTTACTTCTGAGAAATTTCCAAAGCCGTTCAATCAGATTGAGATTTGGAGAGTAAGGCGGCAGATAAATCAGATTAATGTTCAATTCGGCTGCACAATCCTTTACCTTTCTGCAGTGTTGGTAAGCAGCATTGTCAAGAATAACATACAGTAACTCGTCAGGAACATTTCGCCTTATTTTTCTTAAGCCTTCACATACACTGTCTGCGTTCAGATAAGAGTCGTTCATAACGGATTCAAGCTTGTGAGAAACAGCATCCAAAAAGCCAAGACAATTTACACGTTTTCTGCCATATGCTGACTTCACACATACTCTCTTTCTGCACCAATATTTTCCGCCTTCATATCCATAGGTCAAATGGACACCATCGCAAAAATACACCTTGACAAGGCGATTTACAGCCATATCAAGCAGTGGCAGCAGAATATTATTCAGAAAATATAAATGTGCTTTCAGGTTTGCTTTTGCCGGTATCGGTTTTGATTTGAGGTAACGAAGCCCTTTTTTCTAAGCCAGTATCTTACCGGTGTATCTGTCAGTGCAATCCCGAATTTTTCCTTTATTCGAGAAACAGCTTCGGGTATTGAAGAAGGCGGGTTCTTTTCAAATTCTTCCAACAGTTCGTTTTCAATTGAATCCAACGCACTTTGCTTAATGCCACGGCTGCATTCGTAAATATATTCGATTCCTTTTTCCCAATATCCATTCAAAGTTGCTCTGATAAATACTCGGGTATAGCCACAGCTTTTATGAAGTTCTGTTATGCTTTCTGCGCCTTTTGATGCATAGTAAAGCACTGTAGCTCTTTTTTGAATAGTTATATTTGAGCCCATTGTTTTTTCATAATATATGATTGCATCTTCTTTTGCGCTTAGTTCTATTTTAATTGGAACCTTTGACATTTTGATCACCCTATTACATTATATCACATATTCGGATATATTGCAATAGAGGTTTGTATATATCATATACATTTGCAGAAAAATCAGCAATCAAGTCTTCACCAGAGAGGTATTCAGTTATTTTAAACTCACCTGCATATCCTTCAAGCTCCAGCAATTCTTTATGTATTTTATTCAAGTAAATCTGTTCATCATCACATACTGCAATTTTCATATATATCCCCCTTTTTATCACGAAGTAAACAAATCGCAAATTGAACATTATTTAACAACATTATATCTCAGTATTATTGAAATGTCAAATTTTTCTGCAATAGAATACACTATGATAAAAAACGATTATCACACAGCTAAATTGTGATAATCGTTTTTTACTATACAACAACGTAAAATCGGCATTTCGACCGTAGATAGCCTGTTTCAACAGGCGTGCCGCTGGCAAAGACCATACCCTTACTGTTTGTTTTTTCGTCTAAATATTGACACTTCATATACAAATCCTGTGTTTTCTGAGTATCAGGATTTGTTGCAAGACCCGAAACATTCTCCATTTTTGTTGCAATAAACAAATTTTTGAACTCGTGGGCTTCATCAACAAAAATTTTATCAATGCCAAGCTCCTCAAAAGTCACAGTGCTGTCCTTGACGGTACTGTTGACAAGCTTGTCAAAACGTTCTTTTAAGGCAGCTCTTGCTTTTTCCAATTCTTTTATGGTATAGTTTGCACCGCCGGCATTTTGGGTGGCAGTGATGGACTCGGTTATTTCATTTATCTGATTTTGTATAAATTCCTGTTCACGCTTTGCTGATAATGGAATTTTTATAAGCTGTGAATGTCCGATAATGACCGCATCGAAATTGCCCGTTGCTATTCTTGCACACATCCTTTTATTATTGATATGCCAAATAAAGCTTGCTAAAAAATCAAAAATGTGATATAACATAGGTATGGAAAATGAACTGAAAAACAATGCAGTAAAACTGAGTCCGGATGAGCAATACCAAATCAGAAAGAGTATTGTCCGTTTGAGTAAAACTGGGAAGACAAACGGTGAGTTCGCAGAAATACTTGATGTGAGCGAAAGGCATGTCAGGTCGGTCAAGAAGCAATACTCCGAAGGCGGTATGGCAGCCTTAAAACCTAAAAAACGCGGACGCAGTAAAGGTGAGAAAAGAATACTGACACCGGAACAGGAAAAGGAAGTTCAAAGGATCATCGTAGACAAAGATCCTCTGCAGTTAAAGTTTAAGGATTGCATGTGGACAAGGAAAAACATCTCTGAGCTGATATTCCAGAAATATGGCGTAAAAATGAAACTATCCACACTTGGATACTATTTGCAGCGTTGGGGATTCAGTGTTCAGCGTCCGGTAAAACGTGCATACAAGCAGGATCAGGTGAAGATCGACAAGTGGCTGAATGAGGAGTTTTCCGGCATCACAGAACGTGCAAACGCAGAAAATGCTGAGATTTTCTTTGGCGATGAAACCAATATCCAGAACACTTGTAACTATATGAGAGGATACGCACCGAAAGGGCAAGCGCCTGTTGTAAGAACAGAATCACAAAAATTCAAGATCAATATGTTGTCAGCTGTTTCCAAGAGAGGCAAGCTGAGATTTGTGCTGTACAAGGATAATATGGATTCCGATAAACTGATTGATTTTATGAGAAGACTTGTACATGACAGCGTAAAGAAGGTGTTCCTCATTCTTGATAATCTGCGGGTACATCACTCTAAAAAAGTACAGACATGGCTGGAAAAGCACAATGAGGAAATAGAGGTGTTCTATCTTCCACCGTATGCACCTGAGTACAATCCCGATGAACTTGTGAACAGCGACCTGAAGCAATCGGTTGGCAGTAAAGCATCTGCGCGTTCAAAAGATGAATTAGAACATAATGTGCGTTCACATCTTAAATCATTACAGCTGAACCATTCAAAAATCAGCTCTTTCTTTCATGCTCCATATACAAAATATGCGTCTTAATTCCGGCAAGGTTTAATTGGGGGAGCAATATGAAGGCACAGTAAAACACATTTTCTTTATTGCTGAAACTAAGGGGTCAATGGAAAGTTTTGATCTGCGCCGTATTGAGGAGGCAAAGATATCATGTGCAAAAAAGCTTTTTAACAATATTTCCACAAGCAATATCAGATATGATGCCGTTGACAGCTATGAGAAATTGCCTGGCATTGTTGTGAAATAATAAGGTCAATTTGATAGGATAGGAGGTGATTTGATCTGAACATTTTCAATTTTGTATCCAAAGACTTTTTTAAGCCGCTGGCAGGAAAAAACAAAGAGATATTTGCAGACTGTATCGAAATAATCTACAATGTTTATATGCACGAGCTGTCATTCGGGATAGAAAAGGAATATGTTCTTAATAAGCTGATAGACTATTTTGACAGCCAATCGGAAGTTCTTGTTTTTGAAGATTCGCAGATAGCTGTAAATCCGAGAGACAAGTCTAACGAGATATTACGCAGACTGAAAGAATGTGGTTGGATAGAGTATGAAACAGCGTCCGACTATACCGTTCATATAATTCTGCTTGAACAAGCGGCAGCAATGGTTGAAGCACTGCGCAACATACAAAATCAAAATGAGATGGAATATGAAGCATCCATCGCCTCTATCTACTCTATCCTGATAAATGATGATCTTTATAATAAGCCGTACAGATACATACTTAAAGAGGTATATCTGCGCACTAAGGATCTTATAAATGAAATGAAAAAACTTAATACAAGCATTAAAAAATATATTGACCGCATAACCTTGGATAAAGAGGCAGATGAGATTATAAAAATGTTCTTTGAATATCAGAACAATATCGGCTCAAAGGCTTTTATGCGTATCCACACCAGCGAAAATGCGTCAAAATTCCGTGGATTTATACTTGAACGTCTGCAGCAGATAAAGGGAAACAGCTCATTGATGAGAATCGCTGTCAAGGAATACAAAGAGATGGAGGAATGTGAAAATGACGCAGATGCAGAGATTGCTGTTTCAAATATAATTTCCGATATATCGAATGCACTGGAATACACTTATTCGGAAATAGAACACGATATAACCATAAAAAATGAGCGTTATGTACGTACAGCTGTATCAAGAGCCAGATTCAAGCTTACAAACGGCAATGATATTACAGGAAAGCTTTCGGCTATACTGAAAACAATTGCCGAAAATATAAATGAAAATGATGAACAGCTTAATGATTACGTTTCCGATGATCTTGAAAAATTGTTTGAGCTTCTTCCACAAGGAGTTATAAACGATGATTCTTTGGCACCTGTTGTTATTTCAAGAAATACAGTACCTCCCGAAGAAATATCAATAAAAAATGCAGTTTCGGAGGAAGAACGTGCCGTAATAAGGGAAAAGATCAGAAATAAGCAAGCCGATAAATTCTCACGTAAGAATATAGGGAAATATGTATCGTCTTTGTTATCCGATAAAAAGAGTGTACTTGCCTCGGAGATACCAATTCGCAGCAAAAGAGATATGATACGGATCATTTATATTGATCTGTACGGCAGAAGCGAAAAAAGTGATTATAAAGTATCAGAAATTGACAGAGAAGTAAATGTCAGAGATTTTAAATTTCATGATTTCCGAATAGAGAGGAAGTGATTTTTTTGAGCTTTGAACTGAAATTTGAAAATGTCACAAAAGAAAGGTTCAAACCGGTAGCCAATAAGCTGTTAAATCAATGTTATCTTCTAAAGAAAAAAGATGACACAAGAATGGACTATTTATATGTAATTCAAAATAAAGCGGTATTTGCTAATTTTTTCGATATACTGGGTTACACTTTGAAAATAGATGAAGCGCAGGGTGTTATAGGATTATGTACCAATGAAAAAAGCAGTTGCATAAAGCTGAAAAAATATCACAGTATATGTCTTCTTATACTGCGCCTGTTATATGCAGAAGCAAGAAATGAGCTGTCTTTATCGGATGATGTTATTGTAAGAGTTGAACAGATACACGAAAAGTATGGTCTGCTTCAGATAAGACAAAAGCCTATGATAGATAAGGCAACGTTGAACGAAACTCTTACACTTCTAAAAAAATATAATATTATAGAAAGACTTGACAATGATGTAAGCAACCCTGATACCAGAATAAAAATATATCCGTCCATACTTTTTGCTGTGCCGAATGAGAATATATCAGCAGTTTATAAAAATACATCGGATAAACTTAATAAATATGCAGGAGGTGATCTTTCGGATGAAGCGAATGACGAAGATCAGACTGATTAACTGGCATTATTTTGTTAATGAAACCATAGATATAAACGGTTCATTTTTACTCAGCGGAGAAAATAAAGCAGGAAAATCTACGATCATTGATGCAATTCAGTATGTTCTGACTACCGATCCAAGAAAATTCAACAAAGCTGCAAATGAAAAAAGTAAGCGTGATCTTAAAGGTTATGTGCGCTGCAAAACAGGTGCGGAGGGACAGAACTATAAATACAAGTCATCCGATAATATCATTTCTTATATTGCTGTTGAGTTTTATGACGACAAAACAAACAGGAATTTTGTTATCGGTGTAAAAATAGATTCACCGGATGAAAACACAACGCCATCGGTCAAGTGGTATGTGGTCGAAGGATGTATAAAAGACATAACATTTCTTACAGGCAACAGACCGTCTACGGATAATGAGCTTAAGATAAGAAATAAAAAACTTCCTCTCATTCATCAGCAAAGAGAGGCAAAATCACAGATAATGAGACGTCTGGGAAATCTGAATGAACGTTTTTTCTCTCTGCTGCCGCTGTCTGTTGCATTTAAACCGATGGAGGACGTAAAAGAGTTTATTTATAAATTTATCCTTGAAGAACACTCAATTGATATTGCACCGCTGCAGAACAGTATAAGAAGTCTTGATGAGCTTTCTCAGCTTATGAAAGATGTAGAAAATCGTATTTCTCAGCTTGATGTGATCCTGCAGCTTAACAATAATATTGAAAGCAATGAGATGGATTCGGCGGTTAATGATATTTTGCTGATAATTGCTGAAATAGAATCAAAAAACAACACAATATCAGATATTGAAAGAGAGGTCCGACTTAATAAAAGCAGGATCGCGGAAGCGGAAGAAAGATTCAGTATAGCAGATGCACAGTATCAGTCCAAAAACTCCGAGATAATCGATCTAAAGGCGGCAAGGGAGACGGGTGAATGCGCACGTCTTATCAAAGAATGTGAAAACGCTTTAGAAAGATGTAACGTAAATCTTGCGAATGCTAAGAAACAGCTTGATAAAATCAAAGTCTGCATCAGACAAGTGAAAGAAACACAGAAAGCATTGTTCGGGTTAAGAGTTTCGGGTATTGAAGATATAGATGCCAACATTTTTTCAGACTCCGACTGCGATACATCTTTGCGTATAGAAACAGCAGGAAGTTTAAAGGGAAAGACGGACTTGCTTCTGAAAGAATATAGGACTAAAGAATATGAAACAAGCAATGAGATCAAAAAAATCACCGACTGCATAGAAAAACTGGAAAATGAAGTCAGACGGCTGAAAAACAACAAAATATCCTATCCCGAAAATACGGTAGGACTGAAAGCTGCTGTTGAGGAAGAGTTTTCAAAAGCAGGTATCAGTTCACATGTATATATTCTCTGTGATCTGCTTGAAATAAACGATCCAATATGGCAGAATGCAGTTGAGGGTTATCTTAATACACAAAAATTTTATATAATTGTCGAACCCCGATATTATGATATTGCGGCGCAGGTATATGATCGTGTTAAAAAGAGAATATCGGGTGTCGGACTGGTAAATACTTTGAAAATCTCCGTTAATGCGGAATTGCCGGAGGACAGCCTTGCCCGTAAGGTAACATCTCAGAACAATTTTGCCATGCAGTATATCAATTTTTTGCTTGGAAAGGTGCATTGCTGCAACAGCATTGATGAATTAAAAAGTTATCCGACAGCTATAACTCCCGAATGTATGTTATATCATAATCATGCGCTGCGAAAGATACCGGAAAAAATATATGCTGTTCCGTATATCGGACCTTATGCAGCCAAACGTCAGTTTGAAATAAAAAGTGAAGAACTGAACAATAAGCGATCGTCAAGAGAAACTCTGAATAAATTTCTTGCGAATATAAAAAAGGCAGTAGAATTGCTTGAGGAACTTCCCGCACAAGTGATTATCGACAATATCAATGCGGCTTTCAGCTTTAAGATAGCCAATGAAGAATATTCAGCTGCAAAACTGCGACTTGATGAGGCAAGAGATGAGGCGAGCAAAGACTCTACATATTTTGGGTTAGGAAATAAAATAGAATCTGCCGAAAAAGAGCTGAAAGTCATCGGCGAACAAAAGACAGATGCGCTTAAATCATCGGAAAAACTGAAGAATAACTCGGAAAATCTGCAAAAACAGGGTGACAGTCTCACAGAAGAGGTAATGCAATTTGAAATAAGACTTGCAGAATATGAAAATAAAAATATGACGGCTGTGGGTCTGGCAAAACAGAAGTATGCTTTAAGCCGAAAGGACAAAAGTCCGGAAACCGTTATAAAGAATTTTTCTCCAAAACGTACCGAATTGACCAACAAACGCCATCAGCTTGAACAAGAGCTTATCCGTTTTCAGATGCAGTATGACGGTGGTGAACTTGGTACAGGCTGTGAGATGATACCCCGTTATATTGATGAAAGGGACAAGCTGGTGCGCTCCGAGCTTACAAAGTATGAATCTCAACTTAAAGAAACAAGGGTTGTTTGTGAGACAATATTCAGACAGAGCTTTCTTGCACAGCTCGGAGAACAGATCACTCGTGCCAAAAGTGCTTTTGCCAATCTTAATCGGGCTCTTAACGGAGTAAGCTACGGAGAAGACAATTATAACTTTGAAGTAAGCAAAAACAAGCAAAAATCCGCATTTTATGATATGATAATGAGTGAAAACAATATCCAACACGATAGTGATACATTTTTCTCAAACGCTTTTGAAACTGAATATGAGGAGCAGATCTCGGAATTGTTTGCCAAAATAACATTAGGCGACGGTGCTGATGAAAAAGCGGTAAGGGAATACACAGATTACAGAAGTTATCTTGATTTTGACATAAGGATCACCAACAAAAGCGGAGAAGTAAAGTATTTTTCCAAAATATACGGTGATATGAGCGGCGGAGAAGCGCAGACTCCATATTATGTGGCGATCGCCGCCTCGTTTGCTCAATTATACAATGCCGATACGATACGGCTTATAGTTCTTGATGAAGCATTTGACAAAATGGACGATGAACGTATTGAGAGTATGATGAAATTCTTCAATTCAATGGGATTTCAGATAATCCTCGGTACTCCGCCGGGAAAGATAGAGATAATCGGAGAGTATGTGGATGAAGTCCTTATGGCATATCGTGCAGGAGATCACAGTATCACAGAGGAGTACGTTTTATGACGGAATATCAGGAAAAGCTGCTTAACAGGCTTATTGATTCCTATGAAAAAAGCAGAACATATATGGGTACAAACAAAAACAGACAGCATTTTACTATAGATATATCAAAACTGTTTCCCGAATATGCTGATGAAAGCGATTTTTCTTCATTCAAAAAAATAAATTCAGATATGCAGGAGCTTAAGGACATTAGGTTTATTTCGCTTAAAATACGATCGGGAGAAATGATAGATAAAGCAGAACTGAATGCACCGCTGCTTGATGATATATACAATTTTCTCGGAAGAAAGCCTAAAAAAGATACTTATGCTGAGGCTTTTGATCTTTTTGATAAATATAAAGGCTTTAATCCTGTACTTGACAGTTTCTGCGAAGAGCAGACAGCAAATATCAGAGCCAACAAATCGGTAAAATTTTTATCTGCAAACGGCGATCATACAGAACTGGAAAATATACTTATTGCTTTGAAAGAGATCAGGAATATACAGTCGGAAACATTTTACAGAGATTTCTCGGTCAAAGTGTATGGAGATTCCAAAACATTCGATAGTATAGCCGACAAGGTCGTTGGTGTATTATGCCGCTTTGATGAAAGTGCAAATGAGGATTCTGTTCTTGCCGATTTAAATCTTATAAAAAATCCTGGGCATATTTATTTTAAAGGTAATGCAATTATTGTTATAGGCGGTCAGAAACTTGATATTTCAGGGCTTAGCGGAGATATCGGCATTTCATCTGAGATGCTTCGAAATGTTGATTCGATCAAAGCAGGAGGCAAAAACATCATTACTGTTGAAAACCTTACGAGTTTCCATTCCTACCCCGAAAATGATGATCTTGTAATATACCTTGGCGGATACCACAACACCCTGCGAAGAGATTTTATTACAAGGATATACAGTGATAACAAGGATAAAAAATACCTTCATTTCGGAGATATTGATGCAGGAGGATTTTATATCCTTGAACACTTGAAACATCGTACCGGAATAGATTTCAAACCTTTTCATATGGACATTCCCACTCTGAAAAAATACAAAAGCTATTGCAAACCGCTTACGGAAAATGACAGAAAACGGCTTTGTTTACTGCTTGGCAGAGATTATGATGACGTTATAAGATATATGTTTGAAAATAATTGCAAACTTGAGCAGGAGGCGATAGATGAAATTTAACACCCATAAACAAAACTGCTATAATAAAGTCATACTATGGCTGTGTGCAGGGCGTGGAATTCCGCTACACCGCTTGCTATACCGCACGAAACTATGGAATATCGGTTTGGGTGGAAAATCTTGATGGTGGTTCTGGCGAAATGGAAGCCGAGGGCAGACCTGTTAATATTGACACTCTCATTGATTCACTTGAAAACCTCAGATAGAGTTATGTTGACAGGATAGAATCGAAAAATATTACTTTGCACGGAGATTATGGATTTGATATAATAACATTATTGCCCAAATATGTTGCTGTAACTTTCAATTTATGATATAATAAAATTAAAATTTAAAAAAGTTTAAACATATACAATATTGTTAAGGGATCGTTTATTATGAACTGGAAAAAGCTTTTCTCGAAAACTATACTTGACAGAGGGTATCAATATTATTCCGAGGGAACTGTTGAAGATATTGATATTTCGGATAAATTAATAACTGCTGTCGTTTGGGGCAGCGAAGGATATGAAGTGGAAATAACATTATCAGACGGCGAAATAGAAGATATGTATTGCTCCTGCCCTTATGCCGCAGACGGAGAATACTGTAAGCACATGGCAGCTGTGCTTTATGAATGGTCCGAAAATAAAAACGCTCCCGCATCAGATACAAATGAAAATGATATTCTGTTCAAGCCCGCACATACTGTCAAGAGCCGTGCGGCAAAGCATACGGCAGTTGAAAGGCTGGTCGCCGAAGCTGATGAGAATGTTATTCGTTCCTTTCTCGCCGATGTTCTTACCGACAACGAAAAGCTGTGTCTGCGGTTTTACAATACTATCAACAGGCAGCCCTCAGAAGTCGATCTGAAAGGCTATTTCAGACAGATTGACTTAATTGTTCGTCAGTATTCGGGAAGAAACAACTTTATAGATTACTATGCAGCCGATGATTTTATTGCCGAGCTGGAGGAGCTCATTGATAAAGATATACGTCCGATGATCTGTAATAATAATTACATGAGCGCATTTGAAATACTTAGTTATATTTTTGTCGTTGTCGGTAATTTGGATATAGACGATTCCGAGGGTGGAACAGGAATGCTTGGAAACGACATTTATCAGATGTGGGTAGAAATTATTGAAAAAGCTGCACCTGATAACAAGCGAAAAATGTTTAAATGGTTTACTTCTCACACAGATGGAATTGTCACTGACTATCTTGAGGATTATATTGAGCAGATCATCACAGACGCTTTTAATGAAAAGGAATTTGAACAGGATAAGCTGGATTTCTTCAAGGATATGATCGACAGGTCGGAGAAATCGAACTCCGATTGGAACAGGAAATATGCTGCAGAAAAGTGGGCGGTCAGATATCTGGATATGCTCATGAAAATAAATTCGTCAGACGAGCAGACAGAAAATGCGTTCCGAGAATATCGGAAATACCCCGATGCAAGAAAAATGTATGTTGAAAGCTGCATACAGAAAAAAGAGTATAACAAGGCAATAGATCTTATTGACGAGGGTATTTCGGAAGATAAGGAATACCGTGGCCTTGTTTCGGATTACAGCAGAAGGAAAAAGGATATTTATCTTTTGGCAGGAAACAAGGCTGCGTATATAGAACAGCTATGGACATTGGTACTTGAAACCGATGTCGGTGATATGGAGTTTTATAGGGAATTAAAGGGACAATATTCCGATACCGAATGGTCAGAACAGCGTGAAAAAATATTCGGAATGCTGCCCAAATACACCAATAAAGCTGAATATTATAAGGAAGAAAAATTGTATGACAGACTGCTTGAATGTGTACTGAAAAGCAATGGCTTGTATATGCTTGAACAATATGAAACGGTGTTAAAAAAGAATTATCCCGAACAGCTTCTGAACAAATACAAGACCGAGCTTTATAAAATGTCGGTGATTTCAGGAAACCGTAAGCACTACTCAAATATGGTAGCAATAATGCGAAGAATGAATAAAATATCGGGCGGAACAAAGCTTGTCGGACAAATTACAGAAGAATGGAGAGAAAAGTACCGGAACCGCCCTGCAATGATGGACGAACTGGATAAGCTGTAAAAGTTTGGTTGGGCAATTTATTAGGGTTCATTTGATTTAGATGATATTAAGTGAATATTTTATACTATTATAAATCGAAATCTCTCCTATTGCCCCCAAAACATTCGGCAGCTTTTTTATAGGCGTTCACCCTTCAAAAACAGACACCGAGCAGCATAACAAAAGCGACCCCAATCACTTTTGGTCGCTTTGTATAATTTTACTTGATAACTTTGTCTAACTTTTTGGGGTCAGTTCAAATTGTATCTCAGTGTCTTTCTTTAAGCCACTTTTTCAAGAAAAATGTCACAAAATACGGAAAGGTGTAAAACTTTCCATTAAAACCGATATTTCCACGATTAAGCTTTATTCCGTACTTTATATCGGGATATTTATCGCTGTCAATGAGTTTGTTAAGTGACGGCGTGCTGCTGTCCTTGGCCTTAACCTCAACGGGAATAAGAGAATTCCTGTCACGAACAAAAAAGTCCATTTCTATTGTGCTCTTTTCATTTCTGAAAAAGTACAGATCGTAGCCTGACTTTACAAGCATATCTGCGGCAATATTTTCATAAAGCGCACCCTTATATGTGTTAAAGTTCTTGTTTGCCCTCAAATCGTCCTGCACTTCTTCATCAAGTGAACCGATAAGCAGTCCCGTGTCTCTGAAATACAGCTTATAATTATCGGGATTGTAGTTTCCCTTCAGCGGCAGACACGGCATATCCATACAATAGCATATATTCACTATTCCGGCGTTACTGAGCCAATCGACCGTACCGACATAATCTCTGTTTCTTGCATTTCGTGCGACCTTCGAGATCTGAAATTTTTTATTGTCATTTCCGAGAAAAACGGGGATTTTTCGATATATATTGAGTATCTTTCCCTGATCCAGTCCTGCTGCATACTTTGTAATGTCCTCTTCATAATCAAGTAGTATCTGCTTCTGCATTTTCAGCGTACCGCTGTAGTTTTTCTTTGTCACAAAGGAATTTACTATTGCAGGCATTCCGCCTATTATCATATATTCATTGAAATTTTCAAGCATTACACTCATTTCTGTTTCGGAGAACGGCTTCATTTCAATCATATGACAAAACAAATCGTCGATCTGCTCTTGTTTGTATCCCTTTGCCCACAGAAATTCTTCAAAATCCATTGAATGCATTTCAAAATCTTCTTTATACCCGACGCTGTTTGATTCGATCTGTTTATAGTTAATACCCATCAAAGACCCGGAACAGATAACATCGTATCGCCCGTCCTGCTTGAAAAATTTCAGACTTGTAGCACAGTTCGGACAAGCCTGAAGTTCATCAAAGAATATTAGCGTTTCTCCTTCTGTAAATTCAAGTTCGGGATTTCTTAAAGAGATATTTTTGATTATGCTGTCAGTTTTAAAACCGTCATCAAAAATGTCGCAGAACTCCTTATTAAGCACAAAGTTGATCTCAATAATGTTTTTGTAATTTTTTTGGGCAAAGAAGCGTATGGATTCGGTTTTACCTATCTGACGTGCGCCCTTTACAATAAGCGGAAGTCTTTCAGGATCAGCTTTCCATTCTTCAAGAAAGCTGTCGATTTTTCTTTTAAGAAGAGTCATATTATCACCCGTTACATATTATATCACATTTTTCTTTGATTATCAAGAATTAAATTCACAAAATTCCAAGCAAAATGTTTATATATTTCACAATATTCTTACCTTGTATCTTTAATAACGATTCTCAATACCGTATTCGAGATTGACGGCTTGATTTTTTCTAAATTTTAAATGGTGTTTTGTATAAATCAACAAGAGTCAAAAAGTTGATATATGAACTGATAGACGAGGATATTCTCATTGCAAACGGCGGAAACAGAAACAGAACGTATTCATTAAAAAAATAAATCTCCGCAAAAATCAAAACGATTCAAGCGGAGTGTATCATGCAGAAATATGCCTTGGCCTTTGGTCTTTATTTGGTCATTAAAGATGTGAAAAAACATATAATGATCCAAAAGAACCGATCGATGTATGTTGCCGTAAACCTCGCAGAATAGCCGTTTACACCGACTTGTGATATAAATTGAATTTTGTTTTTTGCAATTCAAGTCCGGTCAGCGGCACCAAGCTAAGCCCCACAAATAACGTTTGTACGTTGTTTGTGGGGCTTTTTGTTTGCATAATGAATGCGGTTGTGCCGTAAGCTTTCGGCATATGTTTCTTTGGAAACGTTCCTTTTTTATGAGCCCATTCAGCCGCATTTCCTTTTATCCCGAACAGCCATTAAGTCTGAGATTTTGTGATCTGTTTTGGGCATAAAAAAATTGCCGTACAATGTACGGCAATTCAGTGGGGTGGGAGATGGGATTCGAACCCACGATCTTCGGGACCACAATCCGACGCTTTAACCAGCTAAGCTACACCCACCATATTTATGTAACGTTCTTACGGAGCGTTACAATATAAATACGCTCCCGAACGCAGAAGCATGGGAGCAAGACCGACAGGGGTTCTAAGGAATCTGACTGCCGCAAAAGGCTTTCGCCTAAGAAAAAATTGGCGCGTCTTACTGGATTCGAACCAGTGGCTTACTGCTTAGAAGGCAGTTACTCTATCCAGCTGAGTTAAAGACGCATATCTGGAGCGGGTGATGGGAATCGAACCCACGCGACCAGCTTGGAAGGCTGGAGTTCTACCATTGAACTACACCCGCATTCACTGATTCACTGATCGTTCTTGCAAACCGTTCAAGTGACGATTTATATTATAGCACGGTATCTTGCTGTTGTCAATACTTCTGGGAATAAAAAATCTTATATTTTGAATATGGGTTTTTGTGCAAAATATGCAACTTTGCCTCCGGAGCACGCAAAATCCGCCTCTTTACGCAATTTTACATTGACAATTTCATCTGATTAAAGTATAATGTATTATGAGATATTCTCTTAATTACCGCAGGAAGGATTGAAATATATGGGACTTACTTTAACTGAAAAGATACTCAAGGCTCATGTCGTTGACGGCGAATTTGTCAAGGGCAATGAGATCGGCATCAGGATCGACCAGACCCTTACACAGGACGCTACAGGCACTATGGCTTACCTCGAATTTGAGGCTATGGGTGTGCCCAGAGTAAAGACAGAGCGTTCAGTTGCTTATATCGACCACAACACCCTCCAGTCAGGCTTTGAAAATGCGGACGACCACCGCTTCATCGGCTCCGTTGCCAAGAAGCACGGCATTTACTTCTCCCGTCCCGGCAACGGTATCTGCCACCAGGTACATCTTGAAAGATTCGGCGCTCCCGGCAAGACCCTCATCGGTTCCGACAGCCATACCCCCACAGGCGGCGGTATCGGTATGATCGCTATCGGCGCAGGCGGACTTGATGTTGCGGTTGCAATGGGCGGCGGCGCATATTATATTACATACCCCAAGGTAGTAAAGGTAGAGCTTACAGGCAAGCTTTCTCCCTGGGTATCCGCAAAGGACGTTATCCTTGAAGTTCTCAAGCGTCTTTCCGTTAAGGGCGGCGTAGGCAAGGTCATCGAGTACTGCGGCGAGGGCGTAAAGACACTTTCCGTTCCCGAGAGAGCTACCATCACCAACATGGGCGCTGAGCTGGGCGCTACCACTTCTATCTTCCCCTCCGACGAGACCACAAGAGAGTTCCTGAAGGCTCAGGGCAGAGAGGACGTTTATGTTCCCCTTTCCGCTGACCCCGACGCTGTTTATGACGAGCTTGTTGAGATCGACCTTTCCAAGCTTGTTCCTCTTGCTGCTTGTCCCCATTCTCCAGATAATGTCAAGACTATCGAAGAGCTCAGCGGCATGAAGATAGATCAGGTCTGCATCGGTTCCTGCACAAACAGCTCGCTTATGGATATGATGAAGGTAGCACACATCTTAAAGGGCAAGACCGTCAACCCCGATGTTTCCCTTTCCATCGCTCCCGGCTCCAAGCAGGTGCTCAATATGCTGGCAAAGAACGGAGCTCTTGCTGTTATGATCGACGCAGGCGCACGTATCCTTGAATCTGCCTGCGGTCCCTGCATCGGTATGGGTCAGTCACCTAACTCCAAGGGTGTATCCCTCAGAACCTTCAACCGTAACTTTGAGGGCAGAAGCGGTACAAGAGACGCTCAGGTTTATCTGGTTTCTCCCGAAACTGCTGCGATTTCCGCCCTCACAGGCGTATTCACCGACCCCAGAACTATCGACAGCGAGTTCAAGTTCGAGATGCCCGCTCATTTCGATATCAACGACAATATGATCGTTCCCCCCGCTTCCGAGGCTGAGATGGATTCCGTAACTATCCTCAGAGGCCCCAACATCAAGCCTTTCCCCGAGACTGCACCTCTTGCAGAGACTATTGACTGCGGCTGCTCCCTCAAGGTCGGCGACAACATTACCACAGACCATATCATGCCCGCAGGCGCAAAGATACTTCCTCTTCGTTCCAATATCCCCGCTATCTCCAACTTCTGCTTCACTGTATGCGATGAGAAGTTCCCCGAGAGAGCAAAGTCCATGGGCAAGAGCATTATCGTAGGCGGTTCCAACTACGGACAGGGCTCCTCCCGTGAGCACGCAGCCCTTGCACCTCTGTACCTTGGCGTAAAGGCAGTTCTGGTAAAGAGCTTTGCACGTATCCACAGAGCAAACCTTATCAATGCAGGCATTCTGCCCCTCACATTCGTGAACGAGGCTGATTATGACAATATCGCTCAGGGCGACGAGCTTGTTCTTGCTGATGTAAGAAAGGCTGTTTCCGAGGGCAAGACCCAGCTTACCGTTGTAAACAAGACAAACGGCAAGGAGATCCCAGTTCTCTGCGAGCTTTCCGGCAGAACCAAGGACATTATCCTTGCAGGCGGTCTGCTTGACTACACAAGAGAATCCTTAAAGTAATACCGATACGGGACACGCATACGGAGGAATGACAGTGGACAGCTTTTTATACTTTATCCGAAGAACGGGCGGCAGTCATAAGGGCTTCGACACGCCTGCCGGAACGGCTGCATTTATTGCTGTACTGGTGGTCGGCATTGTGGCGGATAGCGTGCTGAAAAGCAAATTCCCACAAATGGAAAAGGAAAAGAGAAGCTCCATAGCAGTCGTTTCCTCATGTGCAGTCGGTACTGTGGTCTATATGATCGCAAGAGCAGGCTTATAAAGCTGCACGGCAATAATACTGATCCTCAATCAACCTATAGACAAATCCTCGGCTTTGTCTATAGAACGATTAAAGA